>JGI10211J34971_10001796_pt1 | contig 17627 bp, 17 predicted proteins | sample Etolagsediment_FD_34971 | JGI IMG/M metagenome (IMG submission 34971) | reverse complement strand
GACGGAACCGTTGTAGTAGGAACTGGCAGCTCCGAGCAGGGTTTTGAGGCTTTCTACTGGACGAAATCAAAAGGGATGGTTGGACTGGGCGACCTGCCGGGAGGAAAGTTCAGCAGCGAAGCCTATGGTGTCTCGGCTGATGGATTGGTCGTTGTAGGATTAGCCAGTTCTGCATCGGGCGCCGAAGCATTCCGCTGGACGAAATCGGGAGGAATGAAGGGACTCGGTGATTTGCCGGAAGGACGTTTCTGTAGTTGGGCCCACGACGTTTCAGCCGATGGGTCGGTCGTGGTCGGTTGGAGCGTATCTGGTAAAGATAAAGATGGTCTTATTGCTGAAGCGTTTATCTGGGACGCTCACCACGGGATGCGAAACCTGAAAGATGTGCTGGTGAATGACTTTGGTCTGGATCTCGCCGGCTGGACATTGGAGAAGGCCATAGCAATTTCGGATGATGGCTTTACGATTGTTGGTGAAGGAATCAACCCGGGCGATGGTATCGAGGGCTGGATTGCAAATATTAGCTGCGAATCTGAAAATGCGATGGAGTCAAAAGAAACTATGGAATTTAGAGAGCACGTGGAGTCTAAAAAACCAGTGAACGCCTATCCCTTCTATGAAGCAACAATTGAGGATTTACCGCCATTACAAGATGTTCAGGGCATTCTAATTATGGCGTACAATCATCCTGCAATGCCCTGTTATCTATTGGCAATTGGAAATAGGAACAAAATTGAAAAAATTATAGGCTTTGAGATTTTTCATCCTGAAATGAAACCAACACCACTTGAAAACGACATAGTGTGGATTGAAAGACTCTATAATCATTATTTGGAAGCGGAGCCATATGATGTAGGGTGTGCTGATCCTGCACGAGTAACATTCATAACCAAGGGAAAGGCCTATATGGTTGAAGTAGGTGATGGTGACGAGTTCATTTCCTGGACGGGTTATCGCTCTTATGACCTTAAAAAGGATTTCGATGAACTTTTTAAGAAACATGGAATCAAAGATTAGGTGTCTTTCTACCATGCTGTTTATCAAGATAAACAATGGAAGGTTAAGATGTTCAGGGAATTATTTGAAAAGCAGGCACAGTTAAATAAGCGGACCGGTTTTGATGCAAAGGCTCTGCGGGAGAGCTTTAACCCGCAAACAGCCGGGACGTGGCTGAACAATTACGATTGAATGAGGTGTAAGATTGAAATTTCAGGTTTTCAAAGACGGCAAAATTGCCAAAGACTTCTTGTTATCGGCCACCTACATGTTCGGTGTAGATACGGCTCCTTTGCGCACGTCCAACAAAATCAGGTTCAAGAACGGGTCGATAGAATGCAGCAAGAAGGGATCTGAATCGGCTGGTTTTGCGCTACTCTGGCCGGTAGAAGGTTTCGGCAGAACACTTCTGTCCACCACCCGTCTGCCTGAAAGGAAACGGCCATACAATCTGAATGTCGAATTAGCCAGAGCAAGGTTAATGCAAATTACGCTTAAGCGTGAAGACTGGTCGCTTTTTGAAGAAGAGACCAACAGCTTTGCCGATCTCGCTCACCAGGCCCAGGAGCTTTTTATTGAAGCGCTTCAGAATGTTGCTGACCCTCCTAAAGCTTCTGTGCTTGCCGATAAATCGCTCAAGAAAGCGCTGGTGTTCTCGGAAAGACTCGCGACAAAACACGCGGAACTGTTCGTTGCCGCTAAGTGCGAGAACAAGGCGTTGGGCCGACACAGCCTCGGATGTCGTATAGACCTACACTTAATGGACAATGCAAAATATCGCAAACGTCTCTTTGATATGTTCGGCTATGTCACGATTCCGGTCAACTGGGCGCAGATAGAACCCGAGAAAGGCCGCTATGATTTCTCCGCCATTGACCACTGCATAGACATCCTCGTCGGCAGGAGACTGGCTATATGTGCCGGGCCGCTGCTTTACTTTTCCACAGATTATCTGCCCAAGTGGCTGGGTGAAGGAAAAAGGGAATTTGAAAAAATTCGCGAAGCCGCTTATGAGTTCGTCTCGAGAATTGTTACGCGATACACGAGATACATTCATGCCTGGCGTGTAATCAGCGGTATGAACTCGCAGAACGATTTTGCTTTTAATTTCGAGCAGATAATAGAAATAACCCGTACTGCCTGTCTCGCTGCGAGGTCCGCCGACAGCAAGTCAAGAAAGGTAGTGGAGATATTACTGCCGTGGGGGGAATACTATGCCTACAAAAAGGACACTATCCCCCCGCTGGTTTACGCCGATATGGTTATCCAGAGCGCTATCAATTTTGACGCCTTTGCTTTGCAGTTGCTCTTCGGCAAAGACCAGCCCGGCATGCACATAAGAGACATGATGCAGGTATCATCCATGCTGGATTATTTTGCCCCCGTTGTGAAACCACTGCACATAACCGGCGTTGCCGTACCAAGCCGCAGCGGCCCAGGTGACCAGGACTGCCGGGTTGCGGGAACATGGCATAGAGAATGGGACCAGACACTGCAAAGTGACTGGATTGAGCAATTTTACAAAATCGCTCTTGGTAAGCCATTCGTTAATTCAATTACCTATTCAAATCTTGCCGACACTGAAGACATTACGATATCGGGAAGCGGCCTTTTAACCGAGAAATTCGAGCCGAAAGAGACTTTCCTTACTATGGGAAAACTGCAGAAGCTTATTTCAGACAGGCAGAGAAAAGCGTAACGAATGCCGTCTTAGATAATACCTGCGGGTGTAATGCTGATATGACGACCGAAAGCGTTTTCCATAAAGACAGGACCGGACAAAGGCAAACACAGGCAGCGGCATTCGTTATGGCTGCAATAGTATGTTGTTTGTTTTCCATGTTTTTAACCGCTTCTTACTTTGCCGAGGCCAATAGCACTTGTAATGTCATCCTCGATGGCAAAATAAACCCTAACAAAGCCTGCGCAGCAAGTTTGGTGAGGCTGCCTAACATAGGGCCCAAACGGGCCGAGGCCATTATTGAATATCGCGAAAGTGTCAACTTCGAGGCACCAGCGTTTCAGCAGTCTGCGGATTTGGAGGAAATCAAGGGAATCGGCCCCAAAACCGTTGAAAAAATAGGTCCCTGGCTTTGCTTTGAATAAAGGAAACGCCCAAGCTGTGACAGACTGGGAAATCAAAAAAACGCTCGGCCAATGTTGCGGAACCGGCAAAAAGTTTGCGGTTGGCCAGGAATACTTTGCGGCACTTATCGAGACGCCTGAGGGATTTGAACGCATAGATTTCAGCGTCGAATTCTGGGAGGGGGAAAAGCCGGACGTTTACTGCTATTGGAAAACGAAGATGGCCCATCCCGGGCGGAAGAAAAAGCTCTTTGTCGATGACGAAATGCTCATGACCTTTTTCGAGCGCCTGGCCGAGGAAACCGAGCCGGAGAGGGTAAACTTCCGATTTGTTCTAACCCTAATCTTGATGCGGAAACGCATATTGAAATATGACTCCAGTGAAATCAAGGACGGCCGTGAAATCTGGACTCTGAGAGTGACCGGCGAAAACCGAAGCGTTCGTGTTGCCAATCCACGCCTCACCGAAGATCAGATAGCTCAGCTATCTTCTCAGGTAGGCGAGATTCTACAGGTTGATATGTGATTCAGAAGACAGAAGACGGAAGGCAGGGATAGGGCAAATGCGGGGATATGAGTGAATTATTGGTGTTCGAAGAATTCTGTTCTGCTGCTTGCCATAGCCCCGGTGGTAAGCTTGTGCGTTTTTTTTGCCGGTTGCGCCACACCGCCATCTGTCCGGCCCCCCGTGATTTGTCCGGGCAAAAGAACCATCACTGAGGCAATCGCCACCTTGCAACGGCATCGTGAAAACATCAGGCCGATAAAGGCCGGTGGAGATTTGCGCCTTGAGTGGTATGACAACGAGAAAAGACCGCATCAGGAAAGTATGAATATTAACCTTAGATTTTATCCGCCGGGGCGTGTTTATTTCCGCGGCGACACGCTATTAGGAGAAGCTATAAGACTGGGAGCAAACGCTGAGGAGTTTTGGATTTTGATGAAGCCGAAAGAGATAAGTACATATAAGTGGGGCAGGCGGGCCCAGGCCGAGGTTTGCCTGCAGCAGCATTGGTTAAATCCACAAAACCTGTTCGAAGCTCTCGGCATGGTCTCCGTTGATGAGGGCTGGTCATTATCCAACCAGGGCGATTTTGACATCCTCACCAAAACAGGTCCTGGGGGAAACAGGCTAAAAAGAATATATGTCGATTGCTGCGATTATGTAGCCGGAAGAATAGAATATTTCGATGGCAACGGGAAACTCACTATTGCCCTTGAATTGGACGACTATACGCATATCGGTGATTGTGCGGCTGTGCCAACAAGGATTAGCATTACGCACCACGATACAAACACGGTAGTGAATATCACGCTTAAAAATGTTAAATTGTTCGAACCATCACCAAAGCAGTTCGCAGGCCTGTTTAGTCGTCCTGAGCCAAAGGGTTTTGAGTATGTATATAGGTTGAACGACGATTGTGAGTTTGCCGAGCAGTAGTCGGGAAAGGCAGGTGTGTTATGGCAAGAACTAAGCTGAATGAGAGGATTAGTCAGGGATTGTTTTTCTTAGATGGGGCGATGGGGACAGAATTATTCGCTCGCGGCATTGAGACAGGTAAGTGCAATGATTATCTGAATATCGAATCGCCCGATTTGATTGCAGAGATACACACCGCTTATCTTCAGGCGGGCAGCGATGCGATAATCACAAACACATTCGGTGCCAATAAGTACGCTCTGACCCGGCATGGCTACGTTGACAAAGCAGCCGAAATAAATTTTGCAGGTGCCGAGATTGCGCGCAAGGTTGCGGGGGCAGATAAATACGTCCTTGGCGATATCGGGCCGTGTGGTGATTTTCTTGAACCTTTGGGCAATGTAAAGGCTGATGAACTGCGCCAGGCCTTTGTCGACCAAGCCAAGGCCCTTGCCGATGGCGGTGTTGATGGCTTTATAATCGAGACGATGACCGCTATCGAAGAAGTAACAATCGCAATTGAGGCTGTTAAGTCCGTTTCTGATTTGCCAATATTTGTCGGTCTTGCTTACGACCCAGCCGGTGATGCGTTCAAAACGATGATGGGAATAGGCCCTGAGGCGGCCGTCAGGAAGCTGATACCTTTGGGGATTGCGGCGATAGGATTCAACTGCGGCACATTGGATATGGCCGGATATGTGAAGCTTGCGCAAATCTATGCTGATGTGATTGGCGCCGAGTCAATAGCTTTGTTAGCTGAGCCGAACGCCTGCAAGCCGGAATTAAAGGACGGCAAGGCTGTTTATAATCTCTCGCCAGAAGACTTCGCCGCTGCCTGCGAGCAGATTCGCACCGCCGGTGCAAAAATCATAGGCGGCTGCTGCGGCACCAGTCCAGACCACATCAAGGCAATTGCAATGCATTTGCAAAGCATGTAGCCAAAGGCTTGAGAACTCAATTTAAATTTGATATACTTTTTTGCTGGCATTGATTTTAGGGCATACATTTAGTGCAAGTAGCAGAAAAATGGTAAAATTGAGCGAATCTTTCATTTCAGAAATAGTGATAAGAACATTCACTTATGCAATTTATCTATTTATTCTCCTATTGATTTTGCGAAGTAAGTACACCAGGAAGGTATCATCGCATTTGGCGAAACTCAAAAAAAGAAATATGATTGTAACGCTAATTGCCTGCTCAATTTTGTTATCCATTGTGCTTACAATTGTATTTCATGTCTTCTCAAATGCAGAGATTGCTTCGATTCTTGAGTTCTTGGAGGGCTGTGATGTTATACGAGTGGAAAATTCCTTGATGAAAGAGGATGGAGATATAGTTGAGACCTCTACAATAAATGATAGAAAAAAAATACAAAAATTGGTCCTTGTGTTAAAGAAAACAGAATACAAACGAAGGCCGGCACGAGGTGTCGCAGCGACCAAAGAACTGATAGAGATATATATTTTGAAAAAGGACAAAGCTCAAATGTACTTGTTGCGTGTAATCGGGAACATATTAGAAATTGGCAGATTCCCCAAGGCACGGATTCATCGCTATAAATCCTCCGATGAGAATCTTCTTTACAAAGTCAGAAATGCATTGGGAGTAAGTAATGTAGAATTTGAAAAAATAGATCCTAACGAGCAGATCATTGAAGTTCCTATAAGTGAAAGGAAGGTATGGGTTGGCACTAAGAAAGAATGGGAGTCTCTACAGAAATTGGATAATTAGTAGCCCGCTATCAACGACAAAGACTCGTTCATAACATAAACGGCGATCATTTTTCCTTATAGCGTTAAGAAAGTTGCACACATTTTGGTCTATGTATTCAGCAGTTTCATAATGGCATTTACTGTTCGGTTTGTTGCGCCCTGGTTTTGTTTTATTACATCTCGGCCGTTGGCGGCGATTTGCCCGGCATAGGCGGTGTCGGTCAGGCAGCTTTTGACAGCCGTGAAGAGCTCTCTCGGACCTTCAACTTTGACAGCACCCTTACCAGCCAATAGCACATCAACTGTCTGGTTAAAATTGAATGTATGGGGGCCGAAGATTGTGCATTTGCCCAGAGCGGCGGATTCCATCATATCCGAGCCGCCCATAGGCACGAGGCTGCGACCTACAAAAACGACGGTGGCTAAGGAATAAAACTTTGTCAAATCGCCCATCGTGTCGCCGAGAATGACAGCCGTTTTATTTGTAACGTTGTTTTGCCCGGTCTTTATCCGGCTGTAACGGGCAAAGTCAAAACCGGCCTGGGCAATAAGGGCCGCCACCTCGTCAAACCTTTCCGGCTTGCGGGGCACTATCGCAAGTCGCAGGTTGGTGAAACCGGCCTGTTGTTTTAGTTTTTTAAAGACCTCAAGGACTGTTTTCTCTTCTCCCGGTCCTGTTCCTCCGGCTACCCACAGTCTCTCATCGGCGATGTTTACCTGCTCAGCCAGTTCGTCTGTTCCGTCAACCTTGTCCACAATTCGGGCTGTGTCGTACTTCAATGAGCTGGTTACGACAACCTTTTGTGGCTCACAGCCAAGCGCCCTGAAACGGTCGGCGTATTCCCGGGTTTGGGCCAGGACCAAATCTACTTTGCCGAACATCCACTTCGTGATGCGCTTAATCAATTTGTATCGCGGGAAGCTCTTGTCGCTTAGTCTGCCATTGACTACCACAACAGGGATATTCTTCTCATTGGCGATTTGCGCCAGATTCGGCCAGACCTCTAATTCCATCAACAGACATATACTCGGCTGGATATTCTCGAAGGCGCGGCGCATTACAAAAGACAGGTCAAAGGGAAAGTAAAAAACCTGCAAATCCTTTTCGTAGAGGGCCTTTGCACGGGCAAGGCCTGTGTCTGTCGTTGAGCTTATTACTATTTCGTAATCCGGCAGGGATTCTTTCAACTTTGCAGTGAGCGTCTTTGTGGCGTTTACTTCGCCGACGCTGACGGCATGTATCCAGATGCACTTGTTTTGGGGCTGACGGCGGGAGATTTTGCCAAGGCGCTGGTCCCAGCCGGTGCGGTAGCGGCCCTGGCGAATCATACGATATATAATCTTCGGGCTTATAAAAACGGTTGCCAGCAGATACAGACAGTCTATTACTAATTTCATTTTACGCTCTCGCGGGAATAGTAAAGGTCTAATGATATTTTGAATCCGCGCTTATGTCAACTATTAGCTCACCCGCTCAAACGGGTGCAGGGGGGCTTGACTTATTCGCCGTTTTGGGTTATTGTATAGAGACTTCATCGAGTTGTCCCCGTAGCTCAATGGATAGAGCGTTGGCCTCCGGAGCCAAAGGTTGTGCGTTCGAGTCGCACCGGGGATATTAATCCCGGATTTGGCAAGTAAATCCGTGCTAAAGCTAAAAATAAGATTTTGATCGTAATAGCGCATAGGAGATAAATCCTAAATTCTAATATCTAAATCCTAAAGTCCCTTAAGGGACAAAGATAAAGAGAATATCGAATAACAAAATTCTAATGATGCAAGGAAAACTAGATTCTTCGCTACGCTCAGAATGACGGGATGGAATATCGAATATCGAACACCGAATATCGAATGACAAAGGAAAAGGCACAAAGGGAAGGAAGTTAAATATCGAATATCCAACATCGAACGTAGAATGTGGAATCCCGACAAGTCGGGATGGTGTTTTTTTGCTGGATTCCAGCTTTCGCTGGAATGACAAAGGCAGAAAGGAATAAGATATGAGTGAGATGGAAGATAAAATTAATTATATAAAGAATATGATACGGATGATGTGTTGTGACGGCGAGATTGCGAGTCGGGAGAAGAAATTCTTAGGCAGGGCGGCAAAAGAGATTGGGGCTGAGGTCGGCGACTGGAACGCTCTCTTAAAAGAAGTATTGGCAGAGGGGACGAAGCTGTATCCGATAAGCAACAGAGACAGGGCGATAGCGACGTTGAAGTCGCTGATAGTAATGGCAAAGGCGGACAGGAAAATAGATGAGCGTGAGAAAGAATGTATGCTGCGATTTGCCAAATCAATAGGGGTGTCAAATTCCGAATGGAGACAGATTCGCAAAGAGATCGATATCGGGACATTGTTCGAGCCGTTTAAGACGGTCCAGGCGACAACAGGGCTGAAGGAGACGGCAGGGGGGATAACGGTATTGAGAGAGGATTTTGACAAACTTGACGATTTTACTGCCGTGGCGAAGGACAGAGCGATAACAACGCAGATATTAGGATTCGATGAGTTTATCGCCGGTACGGGAGGTGAAGGAGATATTGTCTGCTTTCATGCATCGGAGGATAAGGATGAATCGGTGAGTAAGTGCAAGGAGCTTCTTGCGAGGGAACCGGAAAGAACAGTAAGTGTGCTGACGCGGTATCAAGGGCATCAAGTGAAATACATGCTGGAGGTTGGGCTGAAGAAGTGTATTATTGAGCCTGTGTATTCGCAAGATATCGATAAGCTGTTTCTTTAGCGGTTCATTTAGTTTGCTCCCTTCGACCGCGCTCAGGGCAAGCAGGGCAAGCTTGTGCGGAATGACAAACTTCTCTTTGTTAATCATCCACGTGGGCAAACGCCTTAGGTCAGGCCGAGGTCTTCATCGGAGATAGTCAACTTTGCGGCGATGAAATCCCTGTGCGATAGTTTCAGTGCTTCTGAAATACTGCGAATCTCTTCAATTTCATCGTTCGAAACCTTGTCCGACGCATTGGCTATTTTAAACAGGCACACGAGGAAACTCCTTCTCTGGTCAATGGTTGTGCACTCGAAAAACCCTCGTGTAAGGCGGAAGAAATCAAGTCCCTTCAGGGTTCTGTGGCGACTTATCTTTTCAACAATGTCAGCTTCGGGCTCACTGAGGCCCCACGACCGTGAAAGGACGGTTCTTATAGTATCTCTTTCGGCGTTTGAGATATCCGAATCAACGTTTGCAACTCGCGCGAGAAGTCCGGCTGCAAGGCAAAGCTGTCTTACCTTATCGTCCGGCAGGCCGATTTGTATTTCAGCATCGGACTTGAGCTGGTAGTAAATCGTATTTTTGATGAAGTCGTCTATTTGGTCTTCCCGCTGGGTCTGCGATTTGTATGTTTCGTAACGGCGGCCTATAGCAGGTTTTAATATATTTGAGAGCTTTGACATGATATCAGTGCTTTTGTCTGAGACGGCTTGTGTGAGTTCGTCGCGAACAACGACCTCCTTTTCGTCAAGTATGCCATCGGCGTGGAACAGTTGCTCCAGAGTCTGAATCACGAAATCTTTATCGGCCTGGGATTTAATGTGCGCCAATACGTTCTGAAGCAGTGTTTGGCGCTCCTCGGCAGTTACGGGTGAGTCCATATATATCTCCAGGTGCTTCCACTGCTCGGCGGTGATATCACCAAGTGCAAAAATAAGGTCCTTCAATGAATTGATTTCCTCATTCTGTAATTGGCCGTCAGCCCAAGCGGCTGCTATCAGCAACTTGGCCAGGTCAATCGTAAGATTTTTGTCAGCCATGAATTTGTCTTTCAGCAAAATTTGCAAAAAGCGTTTGCGGTTAGATAAAAAGAATATATTTTTCCGTAATCAATAGATGTAAGCCGGTGGTCGCCTATCGGTTTCAGGCTTTCAGGAAGTATTCCATCATTTCGAAGCCGTTTTCGACTCTGAAGCCGGACTGGTAGGCATTTTCCTCGCAGAACGGTTTGTGTAAAATTCCGTTTATGCCGGTGCCGTCCATGGCGAAGGGTACGGCCTCGTCCGTGTGTGCCCGGATCTCGATAGGAGTGGGATGGTCGGGCATGACGAGGATTCGCCAGCTTTCGTATTTTTGCAGGGCGTCATAGATGGGGCCGACGATATGTTTGTCGATCTTTTCAACGGCTCTTTTCTTTAATTCGGCGTTTCCGCTGTGACCGGCCTCATCGGGGGCTTCAACGTGAACGAAGAGGAGGTCGTAGTTTTCGAGGGCCTCTATGGCGGCGTCGGCTTTTCCCACGTAGTTTGTGTCGAAAAATCCGGTTGCGCCGGGCACATCTATCACGTCAAAGCCGATGAGCTTTGCGAGGCCTCTGACGAGGTCAACGGCGGTGATGGCGGCGCCTTTCAGGCCAAATCGCTTTCGGAAGCTTTCCAGACGAGCTTTTTGACCCTCGCCCCAGAGCCAGACGCTGCTGACGGGGTTTTCGCCAAGGTCGCGTCTTACGCGGTTGATGTCGTGGTCTGCGAAGAGGTGTTGTGAGCGGGCCATTATGTCGTTTAGTCTGTCGGCGTTTTTGCCCCTGGGGAGATTCTTTGAGACTTTTCGGCCTATTATGTCGTGCGGCGGCTGGGTTTGGACATCAAATTTTTCGCCGCTTATTAGGCAAAGGTGGCGATAGCTTACGCCGGCGTAGAAGTGGAGGTGCTCGTCGGCAAGGGCGTTTTCGAGCTCGTAGATAAGCTTTGCGGCTTCGTCGGTGGAGATGTGGCCTGCGCTGTGGTCGGCCATTTTGCCGTCTGCGATGGTAACGAGATTGCAGCGGAAGACCCAGTCATTGGGTGCGAGTTTGATGTCCTGTGCGGCGGCTTCGATAGGCGCTCTGCCTGAATAATATTGGAGAGGGTCATAGCCGAGCAGGCTCATCTGTGCGACGTCGCTGCCGGGGGGCATGTCGGGCGGAATGGTCTGGACGATTCCCTGTTTGCCGTTGATGCTGATTTTGTCGGTGTTTGGGATTTCGGCGGCCTGAAGGATTGTTTTGCCGTCGAACAAGTCCAGCGGATAGTCGGCGGCGCCATCCGGTATGATTATAGCGTATTTAGTCGTCAAGGGTATCCTCCGGAATATCGACTATCCTTATGCAAACGGGTTCGGCGCCGACGTTGTCGAGCCTGCTCAGCTCGGCAAGGGCGTCGGACATATTTTTCTGTTTTGTCGGATGGGTGGTGATGACGACGGGGACGGTGTTGCCAGGACCTGAGCCTTCGCGCTGGAGGGCACCGGAGATGCTTATGTTGTGGTCGCCTAAGATTTTGCTGTGACAAGCCAATACGCCGGGCTGGTCCTTGGCCATCAGCCTTATGTAGAATCTGCTTACGAGATTGTCGATGCTGTCTATGAGCGGTTCGATTTCATCTCTGGGCTGGATTTGCAGGCTGTTAAAGAGTTTGGCGGAGTTGCCCATGGCGACCTCAATGATGTCTGCGACGACGGCACTTGCGGTCGACATCATCCCTGCGCCTCTGCCGTAATACATTGTCTGGCCGACGGCGCTGGCGAGAATGCTGACGGCGTTGAATGGGCCGTCAACGCGGCCGAGGGGGCTGCCGGGGGAGATGAAAGATGGATGAACGCGGAGAGCGACTCTGCCGGCGCGGTCTCTTTGGCCGATTGCGAGCAGCTTGAGAACGTAGTCCATTTCGCGGCCGTAGCGAACATCATCGATGCTGATGTTCTCAATGCCTTCGACTGAGACGTCATCAAGTTTTATTTCATATCCGAAGGCAAGCATGGCGAGTATGGCAAGTTTGTGGGCGCTGTCGGCGCCGTTTATGTCGAGAGTTGGGTCGGCTTCTGCATAGCCTTTGGCCTGGGCCTGGGCGAGGGCTGTGGGGAAGTCCTCGTCCCTGCCGGTCATGCTGGAAAGGATATAGTTGCAGGTGCCGTTCAGGATGCCGTAGATGGCGTCGATGCGGTTTGCGGCGAGGCCGGTTCGGATGGCCGAGACGATGGGGATTCCGCCTGCGCAACTGGCCTCGAAGGCGATGCAGCGATTTGCGGCGCGGGCGGCGGCGTAAAGCTCGCTTCCGGAATCGGCTAACAGGGCCTTGTTGGCGGTGACGACGTTTTTACCAGCCTTGAGCAATTTCAGTTGGATGTCCTTCGCGACGCCGGTGCCGCCGACGAGTTCAACGCCGATTTGTATAGAATCGTCGTTTAGGAGTTTATTGAGGTCGTCGGTGAGAAGACCGGCAGGGAGCTTAACCGGTCGTGGTGAAGTTGTATCGATATCGACCACAGCGGCGAGTTCAATTCGCAGGCCGGTTTTTGCTTCGATAGCATCGGCATCTTCGAGCAACAGCTTTGCGACGCCGGTGCCGACGGTTCCGAAACCTACAAGGCCGACTTTTATTCGGTTATTGGCCATAAACATATTTCCTCAACAGAAATTGGTATGCACGGCATACCCTACCTGTTCGGCTGTCTGCCGATCAGGTTAAGAATGTACATTAAGAATGGTGGCAACGTCAAGAAGAAAGTTGGATGGTCAGAGGGGCTGGGCGTTGAGGATGGCGGGGGGGTGGTCTGGGTTCAGGAAGGCGTCGGGGCCTTTGGGATTGTGTTTGGTGAGGGCTTTTATTGTGGCGGCGAATTTTTTGTCTAAGCGGGCGATAAACGTAGTAAGTTTATCGAGGTCTGGTGGTATCTCGATTTGATAGGCGTGGAGGGTCAGGCGGTCAATGAGTGGGATTTCGGTTTTGCCTTTTTTGAGGCGAAAGTCGGCCTTGAAGTCGGAAAGCATTATGGGCCTGGTTGGGCCGTAGAGCGGGTCTATGGCGAGTGGCAAATCAATGCTTTTGAGATGTACGCGGATTTGATGTGTTCTGCCGGTTATCGGCTTTACTACAAGCAGGGCGACCAGGCTGAAGTCGGCAAGGAGCTGCCAGTGAGTAACAGCAGGTTTGCCTCTCTTTCGGTCGATTCGCATGAGCTGGGGGGTTTTGCGGCTGTGGGATAAGGGTGTGTCGATAGTGCCGGCTTTGTCGTGGACGGGACCTGTTACGAGAGCAAGGTAGGTCTTCTTTATCAGTTGCTTTTCAAATAAGCTGCAGAATCGGCTTTGGGTTTCGCGATTTTTGGCCAGGAGCATCACCCCTGAGGTAAACTTGTCGAGACGGTGGATAAGACGCAGGTTTCCCGTTCGGAGTTGTTTGTTCAGCATAGGCAACAGGTCCGGCTCGCCTGAGCGGTCGGCGGTGACGGAGACGGCGGCGGGTTTGTTGATTACGAGAAGGTCGCAATCCTGATAGATTATTTCAATATCGTTTTTCGGCATTGGAATCTCGACAGGTCCAACACCACCGGCGGCGTTAGGTCAGTTCGACGGACCAGTAGGCGTTATCAAGGAACTGCTTCCAACTGCGATAACGGTGATGGTTCAAATGCACGTGAATAACGGGATTGCGTTTTGGCCTGGCGGGTTTGGTGATGAGCGTCATGTGGGCTTGTTTCGGGGTTCTGCCTCCCTTTTTAACATTGCACTTGGCGCATGAACAAACGACGTTTTCCCAGCAGGACATTCCTCCCATGCTCCTTGGTATCACGTGGTCGAGTGACAATTCGGATGTGGGATACTTCTTTCCACAGTATTGGCAGCGGTTGCGGTCGCGTGCGTAAAGATTTCTGCGGTTGAACTTGACCGGTCTTCGCGGCAGGTGGTCATAAAACAAAAGGCGGATAATCCTCGGCACGGCGATGTCGAAGTTGACCGTGGATATCCAGTCGTGGTCATTGGCCTCGAAGGCCCTTTTTAGCTCGCTTAGCTCGCGCCAGCTCTCGAAGTCATAATTCGAGTAGATTCCTTCCTCCCAGCTGATGACCTCGGCCTGATCACGCAGGAGCAGAGAAAATGCGCGTCTGACCCCGATTACACGGAGGGCGAGGTAGTGCTTGTTCAGCACAAGGACCCTGCAACCCAAACCTGTTTGTGGTACGCCTGCTATCATAACTCCTCTTTAATCGGCCTTAGAAGGCGGTCGGATAAGTAACGATGAAATAATAAATAACAGAAAACAGGTTTGGCTGCAAGAAAAAAATCAAATTTGGCTTTTTAGAGGGAGAAATTCAAAAAAGGCGGTAAACTGCGACCTGCCTGGACTTGCTGCGGATATGAATCTTTTGCCTGCCGGTCCGATTGGGGCACAAGCCGGTCAAAGTAGAGAATGCCTGCGAAGCTAAAGGGCAACAGGGAAGTTTCTTATTCGTCGGCCGGTGTTTTTTTAAGCGTTACGTTGTCGGCCCTTGGGCCTTTCTCACCTTCGACGATTTCAAAACAAACGCTGTCGCCCTCCTCAAGCGTCCTCATACCTTCATCGGCAAAGCCCGTATAGTGCACAAAGACGTCAGAGCCGCCCTCGTGAGCTATGAAGCCGTATCCCTTCCTTTTGTCAAACCATTTAACTGTTCCGTTTACCATTATACTCCTTTTACACCAAGCCCGTAAATGGCCATCTGAATACGACAACCCCATCCCATCGGGGCAGTCCAACCGTCAGAGTCTTCTCCCAAAATAGATTATACACTATTGGGTATCGCCAACAGTAACGGGTGCGGCAAGCTTTTGCTTCATAAGCCGACCCATCTTGAACTTTACCGTTCTCTTGGCGGGAACCTGAACACGTTGGAGGGTCTTCGGATTTTGTGCCACCCTTGCCGCCCGCGTTCTCGTCTCAAAGACGCCAAAGTCACGGAATTCGAGGCGGTTATCCTCCGCCAATTCGTCGATCACCTCGTTGAGAAAAGACTGGATGATACGCTTGACCACTACGCGTTTGGCCTGAGTGCTTTCGGCAATTCGGTCAATAAGTTCTTTCTTTGTGATTGTTGACATAGGCTACCTCATACTAAGAAAGAGTTTTTTCGCTTGCATATGCTCTATTCGCATCCATCGCCACCGGATCAGATATCCTTACTGTTATCGGCCGAGAAACCAACAGATAGCAGCATTAACATCGATGCTCCATAAAGTTATTCTTTAGTTTAACAACCACAAACTACTATACAGTAAAGACTTCTAAACAGCAAGTAATTTTTGAATATTTTTTTAGTGGGGCGAAATATATTCTTTTTTGGCTTAAAAAGCCGGAAAATCCGGCTTTTCTATGCCTGGTTGAATGGATTATATTGTGGTTTTCGGGATGTAAACTCAACCTGTTACAGGACTTTTGCCGAGAATACAACGTATAGTAGTAAATGTCTGGTGCGCAAAAATCTCAATACCGGCTTGACCAATCGCCTTATATGTCCATAATCAAAGGCTCTGACATTATCTACAGTGAAAGAGGAAAAATTGCCGCTGCAAAACCCGAAGAATCAGAAACGCCGAAGTACCACTGTCGAGGGGATTTTTAGTACGCTCGAGTGGCTGATTATCGCATTTGCATTAACACTGGTTTTCATTGTGTTTGAAATGCAGGCCTACACTATCCCGACCGGCAGCATGGCGGATACGCTTAAAGGGGCCCACTTCAGGCTTCGCTGCCCGCAATGTGGGTACAGGTATGATTATGATTTTCTGCCGCAATATTATAAAATGCCTCGTAACACTACGCCGAGGGAGGATGTGCACATTCGGCTAAGTGAGCCTCGGTGTCCAAGCTGCGGTTATTGTCTTCCGGTCGGTGGTAAGATGTCCGTGGGTGGTTATTATGTTCAGACCGGCGAGAAAAGGCAGGTGACAAAGGGAGACAGGATATTCGTTCTAAAATGTATATATCAGTTTACGGATCCCAGGCGGTGGGACGTTGTGGTTTTCAGGAATCCGCTCAATCCTCGTGAGAACTATATCAAGCGAATGATAGCGGGCCCCGGCGAAATGGTTGAAATTATTGATGGAGATGTTTATATCGACGGCAAAATTGCGCGTAAACCGGCCAGGGTTCAGGAGGAGCTCTGGATGTGTGTTTACGACAACGATTATCGCCCGGTAAACCCCGAAACAAAACGGTTCAACGGGCATGTTTGGCGCCAGCCGTTTAGAAATTTTCGCGACTCTGGGTGGAATCTTGAGGAGAGTAATGGAACAGTATTCAGTCTGGACAGCCCGACGGGGCAAATCAATACCATCATATATAATACTAATGTCGGTAATGACTTCAGGGCAATATATGCTTATGATAACAGCAGATACTATCGAAACATGCCGATATGCAGCGACCTGATGGTTCGTTTCTATGTTGAGCCGGATTCGACGGGAATTGTCGGGGCGGGGCTGAGCAAGTATGGGATTGGATATACGGGGTGGATTGATTTTTCCGGCGAGATGGTACTTGAGAAGGTAATCGACCAGGAACACCTGGAGTTAAAGCGTCTAAGAATAAACACGGTTGATATTGACGAGCCTGTTGAGTTTAGATTTGCCAACGTTGACCGTCAATTGATACTTGAGTTCGGCGATGAAAAGCTCAGATACGACTTGGGTCTGGGGCGCGGTGATGTCGGGCAGAGGCGAACTGATATAATGCCGGAAGCTGCGATTTTCGGGACAGGTAAACTGGCACTTTCTCGTATCGGCATTTTCAGAGACATACACTATATGACGTATAGCGCCGATAGTAAGGAGAGGGAAATTTTAAGAGCTCGTGAAGGAGAGTCGTTTGGGTTGGGCAAGGATGAATTTTTCGTACTTGGTGATAACAGCCCCCACAGCCTGGATTGCAGGTGGTGGGACAAACCCGGTACAGGGAATAATGGTCGCGAATACCGCCAGGGCACTGTGCCGCGTGATTATCTGGTCGGCAAAGCGTTTTTTATCTATTGGCCCGGTCCGACGAGGCCTTTCGCTAAGTGGCCGAGGATAATTCCCTACATCGGGGGCATAAAGGTAATCCATGGAGGGGATTATTAGTTTTGAGTCTTTAGTTATATGGTCAGTAGATGAGTTTTAAGGTATGGATGGTATCGGAGAGCAGATAGTTAGTTATCCCAAGAGGCGGTATAGCACGACGTTTGAGGGGATCATTGATAGTCTTGAATGGGTACTGATTGCACTTATTCTGGCGCTTATTTTTCGCGCGTTTATAATGGAGGCGTTTCGCATCCCGACGGGCAGTATGGCAAAAACTCTTCGAGGCGATCATTATCACCTCCGATGCCCCCGATGCGGGTACAAGTATGATGTTGGGGGCGATTATTATTCGAGGCCAAAGCCGCGCTGCCCAAGCTGCGGTTATTTTCTGCCGCCGGGGGCGGTTATGTCCGTGTCAAACGGAGATAGGGTACTGGTCCTAAAGGGCATTTATGAGTTCAGCGAGCCTAAGCGCTGGGATGTAGTGGTTTTCAAAAATCCGCTCGAACCCCACATCAACTATATTAAGCGAATGATAGCCGGGCCCGGCGAGACGGTCGAAATAATCGACGGTGATATTTATGTCAACGGTCAAATCGCCAGGAAACCGGCGAATGTTC
>JGI10211J34971_10001795_pt1 | contig 17635 bp, 18 predicted proteins | sample Etolagsediment_FD_34971 | JGI IMG/M metagenome (IMG submission 34971) | reverse complement strand
CAGGCGATCATAAGGTTTTGGAAAATATCACATTTCCAGCCAATAGCACCTGCACCTGTACTGGGACCACCTCCCTGACCCTAGGCGATGGGGTAATCGTCGAAAGTGACGCTTTCGTTGTTTTTCAAGCTCCAGTAGTGAAAATTCTGTCGAGGGTTATACTGGAAAAGGGCTCCAATGTAGAGATTCGAAAGTAGGCATCAAGCCCCTCCTATTTTGTTGAATCCAGAAATTGCGGTTGAGCAAATTCCGGATCCGGGTAGGTATAGAACCCTTGACCCGTCTTGACCCCTAGTTCGCCTCTTTCAATTTTCTCTTCTAATGCTTGGGGCGGTTGGTCTTTGAGGTCTTTTGATTCATTATAGTAAACCATCTCAATGTCCCGCACCACATCCAGCCCAACAGCGTCCATAATGCCAAAGGGCCCCATTTTCATTTGGGTAAAGGTCATCCAGGCCGATCCACATCCCTGAAATCCACATAGCCGTTTCCCCACATCCACAACCCTTCCCGCTTGATGGCCCGCCAGACCCGGTTAAAACAGAACCCCAGCAGTTCCTTCTTGACCGTCAGGGCAATGCATCCCATGGAGCGGACCCAGTCAACGCCTTTTTGCAGCACTTCCGGAGTGGTCTTTGTGCCCCCCATGACATCTGCCATGTTCATGCCTTCAAGGATTACATAAAAATGGGTATTGAGGCATTTCTCGGGCCTTCCGCTGCTCTCTTCCATGAGGGAGACAGGCATGGAGGAGCTGTTGGTGGCAAAAATGGTTTTGGGGGGGGCCTTTTCGCCTAAGCTTTTAAACACCGCCTGCTTAATCTTCAAATCCTCAGGCACACTCTCCACAATGAGGTCTGCATTTTGAACAGCTTCATCCAAATTGGTCGTTTCCTGAATCCCGTCTCTGACTTTTTCCAGTTGTTCCCATGGGACAAATGGTTTGATCCCTTTTGTCTCAATGCTGGAACGAAGACGGGCCAGTGTTTCTCCCAAAATGCCTTTCTGTGTGTCATAAGTGGTGACGCTGTATCCTGCATTTCCCGCCAGCAGCGCAATCTGGGTGCCGAGCGTGCCTGTTCCGATGACCGTAATGTTGTTAAATGGTCTGTTCATATAACGCTTTCCTCCGTTTCCTTTTTTGAGCGCTAAGACAAATTTCTGTACTCGTCAATGGTCGCGCCGATGCTTTTAAGAAGGTCCAAATCCCTGAGCCCGCGGACCTTCATGCTTTCATGATTTCCGATTTTGATGCGGTGAACCTTTTTCAGTTTCCGAAAACCGGTGGGAGATGTCACGATTTTCCAGGGAGAGGTAATGGGAAGGTGATCGTTGCTGAATGAAAGTATCCCGTAATTTACTTCTATCCCTTCAGGATTTACCGTGACCGTGCTGAAACCAAAAAAAGGGCTGTTAAAAAACCATAAAACGATCGCCAGCCAGACGGCGGAGGCCATAAGATGCCTGGGCTTTTGTTTACTCAGAGAATAAAAAATAAAAAACAATACCAAACCCAATGCAAGCAGCATGATACTGTTTTGAACCCAAAGAGATTTTATAACAAAAAACTGAGTATCCATATTTTAGAAATTAACGCGGTCCCTAAAACGAGGATCCGGCGTTTGTCAATAGGGGGTCCGGGAGCCGGTTGAAAGAAACATTTCGTTTTTAATGATAAAAATTCGAAAATTCCACAAAAAATTTACACCAGATCACCAATGGGTGCAACCTTTCTCTTGACAGCCCAAAATCCCTTCTGCTAGATTCCGGCCGATGCGGAATACCCTGATGGGTATGTGCAGTTTCAGCATGGCTACTCAATTGCCTTACGTCACATAGGCTTCATGGGGCGGTAAGGCCTTTTATTATCCGGTTTTTTGCTAAACTATTATGGAGGAAAGCGTTTCATGAAACCCCTCAGGTACGGTCTCTTTTCTTTGTTTTTCATCGTCCTTTTTTTGATAGGTTCACCCGCATTTGCCGGCCATGGGTCAGCAGGCGGACCCCCTAAGGCGGTAATTGAAGGCGGGGACACCATCAATGTCTCGGGTATCGTCCTTGACAGTCACAAAGAGCCCATTAATGAGGCTAGCGTGACGATTTTTGTCAACGGCAAGGAAGTGGAACAGGTGGATACGGCACATAACGGCAAATATGTGGCCCGTTTCCAGTTGGAAAAAGGCGAAATTGATAAAGCAACCATTGAGATAAAAGCCGACAGGGCCAGTTTCAAGGGGGTCACCTTTACCATTCACGGTAAGGATCTGGCCCAACACGGGGACCATTATTATATAAGCGAAGATATGAGCCTGGATCGGCATCTCGGTCCTGCTTTCTGGATTTCCACCGTTGTGTTTATCCTGGCCTATGTGCTCATCGCCTTTGAGCTGCTTCACAGAACCGTCGCCGCCATGCTGGGCGCCGTAATCATGCTGGTCATCTCTTATACCATCGGTACCATCAATCCTGAATTTCATATTTTCTCATTTGAGAGCGCCATCTTTTCCATTGACATGAATGTGGTGTTTTTGCTCATGGGCATGATGATTATCGTAGGCGTTCTGAAACATACCGGGGTTTTTCAGTATTGCGCTTATATCTCTTACAAAATGGCCAAGGGGAATGTGTTTGTACTGGCGGTGTACCTGATGATCTTTACGGCCTTTTCCTCTGCTTTTCTGGACAATGTGACCACCATGCTGCTTTTGACGGGAGTCGCCATCGAGATTTCCATATCTTTGGGCATCAACCCACTCCATATGCTGATTCCGCTCGTATTGGCGTCCAATGTGGGCGGCACGGCCACCCTTATCGGTGATCCCCCCAATATCATGATCGGATCCTATGCGGGCCTTACCTTCATGGATTTCGTGGTGGCCCTGGCCCTGATCTGCCTGGTGTGTATGGTTGCCCTCATTATTTTTACCAAACTGGTGTGGGGCAAAGGGTATGCCGCCGGAACAGTGGATGATGTGCAGGAGTACATTGCGGTTCTCAAGGAAAAATATCAGATTACCGATCCGAGGCTGCTTACTTACGGTCTGGCGGTTTTGGGATTTGTTATTTTCCTTTTTTTGAGCCATGGATACTGGCACATGGAGGTCAGTGTGGCGGCCCTCATGGGTGGAGCGGTGCTGCTGACCATCGCCATCATTACCGAAAAGGTGGATTTGATTGAACTCATCGAAAAAGACATCGAGTGGCCTACCCTCATGTTCTTTATTTTCCTTTTCATCATGGTGGGCGCCGTGGAAACCAGCGGTCTGCTGGCGGTCATAGCCGACTGGATTCTGAACCTTTCAGCCGGGAATTTCGTGGTGGCGTGTAGTCTGATTCTTTGGGTGGCGGCCATTATGAGTGCCTTTGTGGACAATATCCCATTTACCGCGACCATGTTGCCCATTGTGGCGTATTTGAGCAACGTGATTCCGGGTGCTGAAAATACCCTCTGGTGGGCGCTGGCGCTGGGAGCCTGTTTTGGCGGCAACGGTACCATTATCGGTGCTTCGGCCAACGTGGTGACAATGGGGATTGCGGAGTCCCGGGGCTACAAAATAAGCTTTATCGGGTTTATGAAAACCGCTTTTCCGTTTATGATCATCACCATTATCATTGCTCATGCCTGGTTGTTGATTTTCAGGCCAACCTAGGTAACCATTTGAAATCAATTGCCTCCTGTTCGGCTTGCCCGGGCAGGGGGATTTTTTTGTTGTTGACAACGGACGTAATGAAAGCTAACTTGCTGGATTAAATTTACAGCAAACAAGGAGACGCAATATGGGTTCCAACAGTAAACAGACCGGTCTCATACGGGCCAGAAAAGCAAAGAGCAACAAGAAAAACCTCAAGAAAAATCAGGAGCGAGTTCAGAAGAATGCTGAAATTCTGAGAGAGCTCGCTTCAAAATCCGATAGTTGATTTATGGGGCCATCTTAGCCGTTTCAGCCGCTTCAAGGCGTGCTGAACAACTTTTTCCCGGGAGGAGCGAACAATGAAAGTGCTGGTTTCTTATTACTCAGATACTGGAAACACCAAGAAAGTGGCCGATGCCGTTTATGAAGCCGTTACCGAAAGCGAAAAAGAAATCTGTCTGGCCACAGAGGCTTCCAATTTATCCGATTACGACCTGATCTTCTGCGGTTTTCCGGTTCATTCCATGGGGCTGCCCGGAAAGATGCAAGCTTTTGTCAAGGCGTTGCCCGAAGGTACCAAGGTGGCATTTTTTGCGACCCACGGCTCTCTTAGAGGCGGTGAACTGGCCATTACGGCATTTTTTGCCGCTCTCAGCCTGTCAAAACATTTGAAAGTCATGGGGACATTCGGGTGTCGCGGTGTCGTCAAATCGAGCATTATTGAAGCCCTTTTGGGAAAGGCGGAGCACAGGGGTTGGGCCCTGGAGGCACAAAGTGCCTCGGGCCATCCGGATGACGCGGATCTCGAAGATGCAAAAGCCTTTGCCAAGGCCATGGTGACGAAAGCCAGAGCAAAATAAGCAATTTCCGTTAACCTACGGTCAGTTCATTCATATTTTCAAGTATCGCCAGAGCGAATTCGGGATCATTGATGTGATAATCGAGGATTTTCACCTGTGATCCCGAAATGTTTTTTGTGAGGTGATCTGCGAAAGCCTGGCGACCTTTGGGATTCCACAGGGGTCCCCCATCCGAATCAAACGCTGAAAATCCTTTCGCCGGCACCAATAATCGATAAGCACCCTTTGATGCGCTGCAAATTTGGGCCAGATGTTCGCCCAGAAACGCCATTTCTTCTTCTGATGCGGAGAGTGCCGTTATGGCGGCATTGTGCACATGGTAGGAACGGCCGGGGAATCGCTTTTTGGCATCTTCCAGTGGTCCCGTGACCAGAAAATCTGCGTTACCGGGAACCAGAACCGTTGGAATGCCCGCTGAAAGCGCCGCTTTCCCGCGATCCGGTCCCGCGTCATAGTCTCCGCCAAAAAAGTGATCGGTGATTTCGTGCAGCGACAGATCCACCACCGCAAATGGGCGTTCCTGTTCGATCATTTCATCCATGGCCTGCCCGCCGGCGCCCACCGTATGAAACACCACCGGTTCCATGCCGTCCACCAGCAGTTGGCCACGGATTTTTCTGATACACCCCTCTGTGGTTCCCAATGTGGACAGCAGAACCAGCGGTTTGTCATTGGAGAGCGCTTTTGCCGGGTATCGAACCATTCCGGCCATGGCCATGGCGCCGTTATGCAAAACCTTATTTGTAATACGGTTGAGTCCCGCCAGATCGCAAACTGAGTGAAGCATGAGGATATCCTTGGTTCCCACGAACCCCCTTGTGTTTCTGGACCCCATGGTGGTGACCATCACTTTGGGGACGCCCACCGGAAGCGTTCGCATGACCGACGTGCCCAGGGTCGTTCCCATGGACCCCCCAAGCCCGAAAACACCGTCAAAACGGCCTTCCCTGTAAAGCTGCTCAACCTTGCGGATGGCGCCTTTGATCATGGCGGCCAGGGCACGGCCTTCGTGCCCCATGTTCTGAACTGTCTTTAGCGTTTCGCCACCCAATTGAGCCACTTCATCCCGGCTCACGGAGACGGCAATAGGGCTTTCTCCCATGATACCCGCATCAATGGTAAAAACATCCACATCCGCTTCCTTAAAACAGCTCATGACGAATTCAGCTTCCTGGTGTTTGGTGTCCATGGTGGAAATCAGAAGAACCGTGGGTTTTCGGGACATTTTTTCCTCCTAAGGGATTGATAAAGGGTTTTTATGGTGCGAGGGCCATTACGCTTTCAAGGCGAAACTATAGGGAAATAATGATTCTCAGGCAAGAAAAATTCGGGGATGCAGGGTTTAGTCTTCGTTTTTGTGTCTATCCGGTTTTGATCAATAACCCCACCAAATACTGTCCTTTGTATCGCCCTTCCTTAATTAAGGTGATGTGTCGGATTTCCGTTTCCAATTCTTCGGGGGAATTATTCTGGTTTTCCGGATTGTATTTCATGTGGCACACCTGGCCCACTTTCAGGTATTCCAGGGCCCTTGATCCGCTACCTACAAGTATGCCCATTCCCGAGGGCGAAATATCCCGGACCCGGAATTGAAAAATGGGGTCTGCCTTACTGATGGAAAATTCTACGCTTCGATATCGATCAAGGATGGTTCGTGGTTCGGATCGGGCTTCCGCAGGCCCTTTTTCTGATTTTTTCATGGTGATATTTCGCCTGTTCAGCATTTAGGGCCTTCAGCCTGTTTCCTTCACAAAACAACCCTTACCATCCGGGTTTGAAAGGCTTGCATCCCGTAACATTGTATTATACTATTTCGAACATTTAGAGCGTCAGCGTTTACAGCCTGTACATTTATCAGTATAAACAACCACAATACCATTTCTTGAGTATGATTGCGACTTTATAAAACACGTGCTTTATTAATAAGCGTTTCAAAGAAGTGCTCCAGCGCCGTTTTTCCATTTAAAAAAAGCTTTTAGAGGTTTTGCGTGCGGATAAGCCTTAAACAAAATATTCTTTTCATGGTGGCCGTCATTACGTTTTCCTCCATTTTAGGATGTATACTGCTGATTCAAAACGCACGGATGATCGGAGAGAACCTTCAAGCTGAAACGGAAGAACGCATCCGCGCAATGGTGGGACAAAATGCCGAGCGGATCGAAAGTGCCATGCTGGTCATGGAAGAAAATGCGGTCGGTATGGCAACGGCGGGTGAGGCCTTTTTTGCCATCGTTCACCAGACAAACCAGGATATTACCCCGCAGATCGAAGGTTACCTGACAAACAATTTTAAGAAACTTTCAGAGGCCATTGGCGGTGGCCTCTGGTATGAACCGAATGTTCTCTTTAGTGACCGAGCACGTTTCGGCCCTTATGCCTTTAGAAAAAATGACAAGGTAGTGTTCACATGGGATCTCAACACACCGGAATACGACTACCATAATCAGAACTGGTACCGTATGGCCATCCCTGAAAAATGGGATCGAAGTCGAAAACGGCAGTTTAATATTTACTGGACGGATCCATATTTTGATCAAGCCGCCACCACGGCGCTCATGATTACCGTGGATGCGCTGATGTATGATGCCAAAGAGCGCATCATCGGTATTTCAACCGTAGACTTCAGCCTTGAAAAGCTCCAGGCAATGGTCTCCAAAATGACGGTAACGCCCGGCTCTTTACCCTTTGCAGCAGACCTCTCCAGTCGCGTTTTGATTTCCTTTCCAGGAAATCCCATGAAAGTACTTCAAAAACTTGACACCCTGAAGTGGGGCGATGCTATTCCTGATAAAGTAGAAACAAAACCCGGAGAAATTCTGGATAGAACCATTACGCTGAAAGGAGAAACCTTTTCACTCTTCTACACTTTCACAGGGGCCGGAATGGTTCTGGGGATATTGGCGCCACAGAAAGAACTCTATGCCAGGATTAAAGAACTCAACCATGCCAACATGTTTACGTCCATTGTGGTGATTGCTTTTCAGATTGCGCTCTTTATAGTGATTGCTTTTTTTACGGTAAGACGTATCTGCAATCCCATCAGTAACTTGACGCATGTTGCAGGGGAAATTGCTGATGGGAAGATGATCGATGCGAAAAGAACGCTCGACAAAATCCATGGCAGGTTTTCTAGAAGCAAGGATGAAACCGGCCTCCTTTTCGCAGCTTTCCAAAGCATGACTGAAAAACTGAATGCGCTGATTGGCCAGATCCAGCAGTCCGGCAACCAGGTTACGGCGTCTTCCACTGAGATCGCAGCCTCTTCCAGAGGATTGGAAGCGACCATGAACCAGCAGGCAGCGTCTACCACTGAGGTCAGCGCATCGTCAATCATGATTTCCAGAACAGCGGAAACCCTTTCCGGTACAGTGGATGAGGTATCTTTGGCGACAAACGAAACGGCAGAACTGGCAGAAGCCGGCCAGGCCGGTCTTGCGGGCATGGAAGCATCCATGCAAGACGTTTTAAAAGGAACGGCATCGGTTTGGGCCAAGTTGGAAGCCATGAAAAAGAATGCTCAGGTCATCAGCTCCATTGTGGTCACCATCACCAAAGTAGCGGATCAGACAAACCTGCTGAGCCTGAATGCGGCCATTGAAGCTGAGAAAGCAGGAGAGTATGGGCTTGGTTTTTCCGTGGTGGCCAATGAAATCAGGCGGTTGGCGGACCAGACCGCGGTGGCGGCGCTGGATATTGAAGATATGGTGGGTGAGATGGAAAAATCCGTGTCGACGGGGGCTTCTGAAATGGAGGTTTTTAGCGGGGTTGTTCAGTCCACCGCCCACAAAATGAAGGAAATTGGCGGCCAACTGGGCGGTATTATGGAAAAGGTTCAGACCCTTCCGCCCAGATTTCAAGCGGTGAGCAAGGGGATGACGGAGCAGTCCACAAGTGCAGGCCAGATCAGCGAGACCATGGAACACCTCGATGCTGCAACCCAGGATACGTTGGAATCCCTCAGGGAATTCAAATTGGCGGCGGAAGATCTTAACGAAGCGGCTTTAGGACTGCAGGAACAGGTTTCCCGTTTCGAGGTGCTTTAAAAAAGCTACGCCGGAAATAGGGTGAAGGATGGATCAGCCATGAAACTCATGTTGAAGCATAAAGTGATCGGGTTGCCGCTGGTGGCAGCGGTGTTGCCGGTTCTGGTGATGTTGGTGCTGACCTCCGTTGAGAAGACAAAGGTCACCGGAAAAATTGAAGGGCAACTGGATGTTCTCGCTCGCGAAAACATGGAGCATCTTGCGCTGGCGGTCTACAATACCTGTGAAGCCACCAGCAAGATGGTCGAAAAGTACCTGGATCAAAGGCTGGAAGATTCAGATGCTTTTTTTAAAGACATGGGTGGATTTTCCCTTTCCGAGGAAACCGTGTCCATGAAGGCCGTAAAAAACAGGAATCAGAAGAAAACAGACATTTCCATCCCCAAAATGTTGATTGCGGGCGTGTTTGAACCCAGCACCTATATTGATGTGATTCGACAAAAGTTCGGTGGAAACTATGGTCTGTTCCAACGGGTCAATGATGCCGGCGATATGGTGCTGATCGCCACCACCATTTCTTCTAAAGGCGGGGAGAAGCTGGGAAACATCTATCTGCCCTCAATTGAAAATGGTGTGGCCAATCCAGTCATTCAACATATTCTGAAGAAAAAAATATTCCACGGCATTGCCGATCTTGCCGATGGATGGCATTTCACCGCCTGCAAGGGAATTGCCGATAAAGAAGGCCGTATTATCGGCATGCTGTTCACGGAAGCCCCCTTTCAAACCCCCGCATCGTTGCGCCAGGCCATTATGGATATGAAAGTGGGCAAGAGTGGATATGTTTATGTCCTGGGTGGCAAACATGCATTTCATCGCGGGCATTATATCATTTCAAAGGGGGGTGAGCGCGATGGTGAAAATCTATGGGATGCCAAATCTTCAGACGGCCAATATTTTGTCCGGTCCATGGTGGAAAAAACCGTTAAACTGAAAAAAAATGAAATGGCTTATGATCGATATGCCTGGAAGAACAAGGAAGATCAGGTGCCTCGATGGAAAGTGGCGGCGCTGACGTATTTTGAACCCTGGGACTGGGTGATCGGCGCCGGAACTTACGAAGATGATTATCACGATGTGAAAAAGAATGTTGAAAACGCTATGACCGAGATGCTTTGGGTCATGCTCATCAGCGGTGTTCTGGTGTTGATTCCCATTGTGGGAATGGCGCTTTTCTTTGGCAACAAAGTCACAAAACGGATTACTCAAATCACGGGTGTTGCAGGCGAGATTGCCAAAGGCAACCTTTCCGCTGCCGCGGAAGCGGTGAAATCCATGGTGAAAATGGATAAAGCCGGTAAAACCGATGTTGCGGATGATGAAACGGGGCTACTGCTCATTTCCATCAAACGGATGACGGAGAATCTCAATGCCCTGGTTGGCCAGGTTCAGCGATCCGGCATTCAACTAACCGCGTCTTCAACGGAACTGGCCGCCACGGCCAGGCAGCAGCAGTCGGCCATGAACCAGCAGGGGGAAGCAACTCAACGCGTGAGGCGGGCGGCCGCGGAAATTTACAGCGTGGCAAACCAACTGGAGGTCACCATGCAGCAGGTGGCCGAAAGATCCCAGGAAACGGCCGGGTTTGCCAGCAAGGGCCAGAACGATCTGGCAAGGATGGAAGATGCCATGCATCATATGGAAGCCGCTTCTAAATCCATATCGGGTCGCCTCGAGGCCATTAACGAAAAAGCGGAAAATATCACCAATGTGGTGACGACCATCACCAAAGTAGCCGATCAGACCAACCTGTTGAGCCTCAACGCCGCCATTGAGGCGGAAAAAGCCGGAGAATACGGCAGAGGTTTCAATGTTGTGGCGCGAGAAATTCGAAGGCTTGCGGATCAGACAGCCGTAGCGACCCTTGATATAGAACAGATGGTGGAAGGAATGCAATCGGCCGTTTCCGCGGGTGTGATGGAGATGGATAAGTTTATTGCCGAAGTGAAACAGAGTGTGGAGGACGTGGGTAAAATNAGNGGGCAGCTGGCACGCATTATTCAGCAAGTCCAGGCGCTNTCCCCCAGCTTTGATGATGTGAATGTGGCCATGGGTCACCAGTCCGAAAATGCCAATAAAGCCAATAGTGCCGTCGCCAGGCTCAGTGAGGAAATCAGTTCCACTGCCGAATCTCTGCAGGAAACTTTTTCAGCGATTGAACAATTAAACGATGCCGCAAGGGGTTTGCAGCAGGAAGTGTCGCATTTCAGGGTCAGCGACGGTCGGGATGATACAGTAAAGCGCTGATTGTGATGATGAAAGGTGTATCAATGAGAATTTTAAAAAGGGTCTTCCAACTGTTTCTGATGGCCATGGTGCTGGGCGCGTTTTTCAGTACGCACTCCCACGCTGAAAAGAAGGAATTGACCTTTGCCGTAGGGCTCGCCCTGGCACCCTACAACATTCCTGAGAAAAATTGTGGCATAGAATTAGACATCGTGCGGGAAGCGCTGGCAATGAAAGGGTACCGGGTCAAAACAAAATATGTGCCATTTGCTCGTAGAATTCGGGAAATCGCCCAGAGAGAAGTGGATGGTGTGCTAACCGTCAATGAAAATTCAGGGCTCGATGTTTTTTTGTCCGATCAGCATATTGCCTGCGAAAATGTGGCCGTGAGCTTGAAGAAGAAAAAATTCAGCATTAAGAAAATCAGTGATCTCAAAGACAAGAGCATCCTCACCTTTCAAAATGCCAAAAAATACCTGGGAAAAGAATTTGTGATGGCGGCGGATGCGTCCCCCGATTATCGTGAAATCAGCAAACAAGAGCTTCAGATTAATCTCCTATACGGTGATCGCGTGGACGTTATTGTGCTGGACAAGAACATCTTTTACTACCATAAAAAACAATAAGATGGTGGATACGACACAGCCCATCGATATGTGGACTGTTTTTCCGAAAGTTTCGTTTCGTGTGGGGTTTGTTGACAAAAAAATCCGGGATGATTTTAATGACGCCCTGAAGCAATTGCGTGAGACCGGACGTTATGACGAAATTATCAAAAAATACATTTCACAATAATCAAATGAGGCGGAAATGAAAAACTGGAGCATCGTCACAAAATTGGTGGCATCAACATCCGGTATTGTGTGTTTTCTGGTATTGCTGGGTGGGTTCATTTTAATCCGGTTTGAGATTAGAATGGTGGATACTTTTACGGATGAAATTTTGAGGGGGTATCATGAACTCATCAACGATCGGGAGTTGGAGGAAAAGCGTAGTTTGAAGCGAGGCATCAATTTCAGCACCCATATCCTCAATGGCATTGGTGCCGCCTATTTGTACAATTTGGATCAGGAAGGTCTCAAACAATCGCTTAGGCCTTTCATGAACTATGATCAGATTATGGCCATTTCGGTCATGGACGAGCGGGGAAAGCCCTTTGCCGCCGCGTGGCGAAATCCCGATGTGGAAATCGGAAATGAACTACCGAAGGACCTGGCACTCAATGATGAACTTTCTACTCAGGCCGAATGCCATCGTGGCGAAAAGAAAATCGGGCTTTTTAAGATTTATTATTCGGACGCGTTGCTGAAACAAAAAATTCAAGAACTCAAAAAAGAGGCCTCCATGGATGCTGAAAAGTTTGAGTCCAGTTCGCGTTCTCAGCTGGAGAAGGCCATCTTAAGCCAGAGTATCGGTGTGGTGCTTATTCTGCTCGTACTGGCGGCCACGCTCATATTTTTTCTGCGGGCGCTTGTTTTAAAACCGCTGAAGAATGTATCCAAAATTGCGCACCAACTCTCCGATTTTGACCTGGCGGTCAGCATTGACACAAAACGAAAGGACGAGGTGGGTGTCCTGCTCAATGCCATAAACGATATGGCGGCGTCCTTTCGAATGGTGCTGGGGCAGGTTCAACGATCCGGTATACAGGTGACCTCATCTTCAACGGAACTGGCTGCTACCGCCAGGGAGCAGGAGGCGACCATGAGTAACCAACTGACCTCCAGCAAGAAGGTGGTTGCAGCTGTGGAGGAAATATCCGAGGTGTCCAATGCGTTGGTGAAAACCATGGACCGGGTTGCCGCCATGAGCCAGGAGACCGCCGGTTTTGCCACAAAGGGACAGTCGGATCTGGGCCGAATGGAAGCGGCCATGCACAATATGGAATCCGCATCCAAATCCATTTCGGGCCGCTTGGAAACCATTAACGAAAAGGCTGAAAATATCACTACCGTAGTGGTNACCATCACCAAAGTGGCCGACCAGACCAACCTCCTGTCCCTGAANGCGGCNATTGAAGCGGAGAAGGCGGGCGAGTACGGCCGCGGGTTCAATGTGGTGGCAAGAGANATTCGAAGGNTGGCGGATCAGACGGCTGTCGCCACGCTGGACATTGANCAGATGGTCCAGGAAATGCAGTCGGCGGTTTCAGCCGGCGTCATGGAGATGGATAAATTTATTGGAGAGGTCAAACGAAGCGCTGAAGATGTGGGCCGGATCAGTACGCAGCTGGCCAAGATTATCGAACAGGTCCAGGCCCTGTCCCCCAGTTTCGAGAATGTGAATGTATCCATGGCGCAGCAGTCCAATAACGCGACGGAAATCAATACGTCAATCGTTAACTTAAGTGAGGAAATGCAGCAGACCATGGAATCACTGCACGAATCCTATTCCGCTATTGAGCAGCTCAATGAGGCGGCGCGCGGGCTGCAGGATGAGGTGGGGCGCTTTAAAGTCAACTAACACCCATACCGACTTTTGGAAGGGCACTTCCCGTGGATGGCACTAAGGAATTTGCTTTTTAGAGGGGAATTTATGATCATTCGCGTTTTCCTGTTGCTGGCATGTCTTTTGGGGTTTTCTTCTGCTGGTTTTGCCGAGACCATTACCCTGGGGGCTGAAAATGATTGGGCGCCTTATGCCAATCCGGACGGCACCGGGATGGCCAATGACATCGTATCCGCTGCCTACAAAGCTGTTGGGATTGATGTGGTCTTTAAGGTCGGACCTTACAACCGTCTGTTAAAAGAGGTTAGAGAAGGCGCTATTCTGGGAGCCTTTGATGTTCCAAAGGAGAGTGCCAACGAAAAAATTTATATATTTGGGAAAACCCCGCTCTTTGTGGCCCACTCGGCCTATTATCAAAATGCGGACAGGCCTTTGTCCGCTGGAAAAAAGGAAGATTTGATGAACGGTGAAAGAATCGGAGTCGTATTCGATTATGGCTATGGAGATTTTTTTTCAAAAAATGACCGTGTTGTCAAAGTTCCGGTCAGATCGGACCTGCTCAATCTGCGTAAGCTGGCCAAAGGAAGAATTGATGCAACGATCCTTTATGATAAAACGGCGAAAAAAATTATTGCTGAAAACGGTATGGACGCTCAGATTGTCAAAGCTTTTGACAGCGAGAGCTTGTCTATTTATGTGGCGTTTTCAAAGACTTTTCCAAAAAGCCAATACTACGCGGAAAAGCTGGATGAGGGGCTTTCCATCATTGCGGCAAACGGCGTTTATGATCGGATTGTGAATGCCTATTGATACACCGGTTGCAGCCATCTAATTGAGGGAGAAAATTCGGACATGCTGGTACTGCTTTTCTATCTGGGTGACACCATGTACACCATGAAATGCGATCGGGTACGAGAGGTGGCCCCCATTGTAAAACTCAAGGAAGTGCCTCACGCACCCGATTACGTTGCCGGATTGTTCAACTATCGAGGGGTGATTGTTCCCGTGATCGATCTGCGTCGGCTTATTCAGGGACAGCCCTGTGAGATCCGCATGAGTACGCGCATTATTCTGGTGGACTATGTCAAAGAAGACAATACGCCCTATATCCTGGGGCTTATGGCCGAAAGGGTTACGGAAACCGCGAGAAGAGAAGAAAGTGCCTTTGTGGCGCCTGGGCTGCATATGAAGGAAGCACCGTATCTGGGGAGCCTTATGATGGAAGAAACAGAGATGATTCAGTACGTGGATCTGGACCTTCTTCCGGAGAGTTTCCAGTTTTTGCCGGCCCTTGAAGACATGCATCATGAAAAAGAACATCATTGAATCGTTGCTTGAAGAAAAGATCGGGCTGGATACTGAAGCCATCGGCAGACGGGTGATCGAAAAAGCCATTGCGCGCCGAATGGCGCAGTGCGGCTCGATCAATCTGGAGGCTTATGCGAAAACCCTTGTGGATTCAAATGATGAGTGGAAGCACTTAATTGAAATGGTGGTGGTGCCGGAAACCTGGTTTTTCAGAAACCGGAAAGTCTTTAATTTTCTGGTCCGTTTTGTAAAGGAGTCCTGTCCGTCCGAAAACCCGGGTCGCAGGATTAAGGTTTTGAGCATTCCCTGTTCCACGGGTGAGGAGCCCTATTCAATCGCCATGTCGTTCATGGATGGGGGCATCCACAAAGACCGATTTAAAATTACAGGCATTGATATCAGTGAAAAGGCTCTTGAAATAGCCAGGGCGGGATTTTATGGACAAGGGTCTTTTCGAGGAAAGGAGCTGGCTTTCAGAGATCGTTATTTCCAATCCAAAAACGATGGGTATGAATTATTAAACACGGTGATTGAAAAGGTCCAGTTCAAAGCCGGCAACATCATGGAAAAGCGGTTTGTGACCGGCGCACCCTATGACATCATTTTTTGCAGGAATTTAATGATTTACATGAGCGAAGATGCGAGGAATCAAACCCTTGAGACCATGAGTCGGCTGCTGGCCGAAAAAGGCATCTTTTTTTGTGGCCACGCAGAACGACAAACGGCCATTGAATGGGGGTTTGAGGCGGTTAATGAAAGCGGTGTTTTCGCATGTCGCAAACGGTGCGGGGAATCCAGAAAAAAGTTTCCACCGGTTGATGCCGCCGCTCCGGAAATTAACCCGCAGGTTTCTCCGAAAGAAATAAAGGCGGTCCCAAAACTCTCTCTGACCCTGGACGACCTGTTTAAAAAATCGACCGAAGAGAAGAATCCTTCCCATCCTGCCATCAGTGTACCAACCTTCGAAAAGGCCGCTAACTTGTTTCAGGAGGCGCGCAGAATGGCGGATCAGGGACAACTTCCAAAGGCGCTGGAGTTATGTGAAGTTTTTCTGAGCGAAAACCCGGTTCACGCGGAGGCCCATTTTCTCATGGGGCTGATTTATGAAGCCCTGAACAATGTGGAAAAAGCCGAAGCCTTCTTCAACAGAGCCATCTATTTGAACCCAGAACATTTCGAAGCGTTGAATCATCTAGCTTTCATTGAATCGTACCGTGGGAATGAAGAGAGCGCAGGCCGATTGCGGCAAAGGGCCCAAGGGGCCAGAGAAAAGGGAACGCGACGTGATCGATCCTGAGAATATTTTTTGGAAACTGCTGTTTCGCTGAAAGCGCAGGTCATACATAGCCATCGCCCTGAGACTCAAGAGGATTTACCATGCAACCGATCGAACTCAAGCCAAATCATGTCGTCACAGGTCCTCTCCTCCCTGAGCCCGTAAAGATAATTGCCCCGGTTCGCATGGGCGACTCGGTCAAACTGACAGGTGAGGGGATGCATTCGGGCAAAGTTCATCAGCCCGTCCTCACTGTCAGCCAGATTGCGGAATTGGAAGTCTCTCCTGAAGTAAGGCCCTTCGACGGAGATGCGGCCAAGTTTCGTCTGGGGGTTGAGGCGATTCGGCTTGGCCTGGCCTATGAATATGGCCCTTATTTCAGCCTTTCCATACAACTATTCGAAGCGTTAATAAATCAGAAAAACCATTATCCGGTTTCTCTAAATCCAGATGAAGCTCTACCGTATGTCAGGAGCATTTTTAATGTAAATATTTATGGAATGAATGGCAATATCTGTCAATATAAGACAGTTGGTCGCAATGGTAGTGTTTGGCAGTGAGGTCACAAATGTTTATTTGCAATTACGGTTTCTGGTGGAGGAAGGCGTGGGTCGCAATCCCCGATTCTGGCGTCTCGCCCAGGTGATCTCCGCCCTTTACCCTGCGGGCACGGATGAGAAACGTTGGGTGGATGGGGTTCTTGCCCGAGAGAAAGGATTGGGATTGTAGGGAGTTCAACGAATGGCAGACAGAAAGTACAGAGTATTTCTCAGTTCGGTGCAGAAAGAGCTGGAAACGGAACGGGTCGCCGTTGCCGGCGTTGTTTCAAGCAGTGCACTCCTGAGCCATTACACTGAGATCGTCCTGTTCGAGAAAGAACCCCTGTCGGGACGAAAGGTAGTGAAGCCATACCTTGACTGCCTGGATAGTTGCGATATCTACGTGTTGATTCTCGATCGTGAATACGGAAATGTTCGGAACACCCGCTCAGCAACCCACGAAGAATACCGCTACGCACAGCGCAGGGATATGCCCGTCATGATATTTGTCCGGGGGCATTATGATTCCGGGCGCCAACAGAAGACTCAGGATTTTTTCAACGAGATCAAGAAGGACGGGCACAGGTACAGGAGATTTCACGATCGACTTGATCTACTGCCGGAAATCAAACGGGGACTGATCCGGGTTCTCCAGGAGACGTACCACCTCGATATCATAGAAGAAACCCGAACAGCCCCGGGGGAAGTCGCAAAAGCCTCCCCGTTCGAACTGCAGTTGCTGGATGTGCCGGCCTCCAATCTGGCACTCGATGTGGCCAAAATATGGTTAGGCGCAGTAGGCGTTCTCTCCGATGAAAAGCAACTCACTCGCTCCACCCTGCTAAATAAACTTCGTGAGAGAGGGCTTGTTCGAAAGAACGCGCAAGGAGGCGGTTACCAGGCCATGGCCTCCGGGCTACTGTTTCTTGGCAAAAATCCGAGCCAGTATTTTTCTCAGTGCCGAATTCTTGCCGATGCCTATGACGGCGTTGAACCCGATCCGAACCCGAAGGATCAGGATACCATTAGCGGACCAGCGTCACGAATGGTCGAGTGTGTTGTGGATTTCGTAATGAAAAACACTCGGCATCCGATCCGGGTTGTAGGGATCAATCGCCTTAAAATGGATGAATATCCGCGTGAGGTCGTCCGCGAAGCTATTGTGAATGCGATTGCTCATAGAGATTATGAAGATGCCGCGCGCCCTAGGGACGTGGACAAAACAGATTCCCCGCCTTCAGTCATCTTAAATTGTTTACATCATCAGGGCTATGACAACTTAACACAAAAATAGAGCAAGCAA
>JGI10211J34971_10001793_pt1 | contig 17638 bp, 60 predicted proteins | sample Etolagsediment_FD_34971 | JGI IMG/M metagenome (IMG submission 34971) | reverse complement strand
GTATAATGAGAGTAAAAAACTAATAATTATACCTTTAAGGGTATAAAATAAGATACAGTTATGGAAGATAGAAATTGGGAATATGATGTAAAATGTAGAGCTTGTGGAAAAATAACAAGGACACACTTTGGGGTTCATCCCAAGTAACTAAAGAACAGTTTAAAAATTGGATTATTGAACACAGTAATCGTCCAGTATTAAAGCAATGTCGTTGTGATAATGGAATGATGATGTTGCAAGATATTGTTTCATTTGGTAATATTCTTTTTATTTAATTTTAAAATTATGATGATATTAAATTATATAATTACAATTATTAACTCTATTCTGTTAATTTATATATTTACGCATAAACATTTCTCAATTAGAAAGAATGAAACTATTTTCAATAATACACTATTAGGTTATAGTTTTAATTATAAAGGGAAAAGATATGCTTATCTTCCAATTAGACCAGCAAGAAAAACTAAAGTGAAGGAAGAAGTTGGAAGAATGATGAAAGCCAATAATCAAAGCAAACATCAAATATTAGGTGCTAAATTTAGTTGGTTAAAAACTATTGAAGATGTGATGCAGTTCAAAAAAGATTATGAGATTGTTGACCCGAAAAAAGTTAATGATCTAGTAAATGAATTTAAATTAAAAAATTATAATCATGGCAAAAAATAGTATTACCTATCAGGAAACATATAAAAAAGGTACTGTTGTTGACAAATTAGAAATAAAGAAAATGTTAGATGATAACATTGATAATATTGTTGTTGAAATGCGTGAAAGAACTAAGTATTCTGATGGTATTGAAGGGATTGTTATTGAATTAAAATTTTAAATAAAAATAAGTCATGAGTGAAAACTTGAAAATTAATAATAGAGAGTATGGATTTACAATTGAGCCTTATTATGGGAAAGTTATTGCTGAAATATATAAAGTTTCAACTCCATTAATAAAGTTAAACCAGAATGATGTTCACATTCGTCTATTAAGTAAAAAATTTGGTAAATGTTTTCGAAAACCAATTGAGTCAGATTATAATGATGCTAGGAAATGGGCATTAGAACAAATGAAATTTATTGAAGAAGCAAATAAAAATATTGAATAATGGGTAAAAATTCTAAATGTGGAATAGTTGAACTAAGAAAAGAAGTAATAACTGAAATGAATTATTATTTAAAGGGTTTTGATGAACCCTCTTGTGGTTGGGAAGTTTATGCAAAAGAACTTGAAACCAGATTAATTACTTTAGTTCATGACACATGTATTTGCCCATATCCACAAGTTAGATTTAAAAATGGTAGAGATTTTTGTACTACCTGTATGTTACCAATTGAAAAAAGAACCTAATGGTAAATCTTAGACTAGCATCAACAAATGAACTTGAAAAAGAGTTACAACGTAGAGGTAAACATACCACAACAGGTATGTGTCCAACCTGTAATAAATGGTCAATGACCTATAAACATTATTCTGGGTATGGTGAGCATTGGCATTGTGATGGTTGTGGGAAAAGAGTTGAGAATTGTACCTGTAGATAAATCAATAAATATTTTAAGAATGGAAAACAAATTTAAAATATACGAACCATATGTTACAATATGGGATAAAGATTCAAGATACACAGCATGTGCTGGTGAAAGATGTGAACTTGATAGTATTTCAATTAAAGATAAAAAATCATTTGCAGTCTTAATTAATTCACAAAACAATAAGTTAAATGTCCCTTATGAGATATTTAAGGATATTTTCAAACCAAGTAAAAATCAAACATCACCTTTATAATAATTCATCATGGGACATAAAGTTAAAGGATTTACAGTTACATTAGAACAAGATTATAGTGAAGAAGATGTAGAAATAATTCTAAATGCAGTTAGAATGATTAGAGGTGTGGCACATGTAGAACCAAGCTTAACAACATGTCAAGACCATATGGCAAAGGTACGTTTAAAATTTGAAATGAAAGATAAGTTTTATAAATTTATGAAAGAATATTTAACATAAATTAAATGTTATGAATCTATTAATTATTGAATTCGGATATGGTATAGTAATTTTAACTGTTATATTTTTATTATTTTATGCGATAATGAGAATATCATTTTGGGTTAGTTGGTGGTTATTCGATAAGAATAATATATTATGTAAAATAAAAGGTCATAAACTTAAATATAATTTCACTAATATGCCAGATAAATGTATTTGTGAAAGATGTAAAAGAAAATGGAAATGGAATTATGACCCATATAGTGATTGGGTAGAAGTCGAAATGTTTGATACTAAAGTTGATCTTGGAACAGATGAAGAAATGATAAAAAGGTGGTGGTAATTGTAACAAAAAAATAATACACACGTATAAATAATAAAAAATGGAAATATTAATAATAATTTTTGCAATAATAGGATTTTTTACTTTATCATTTAGTATAATTTATGTTTCGTTTTATTTTTGGCGAAAAACCCAACCAACTAAACATATTGATGAAAATAATGAAGCTGAAATACTTATACCTAAAACAGTTGAGTCTAGTAATGATGAATTTAATGATGCAAGAAAACAAATCGAAAAAGAAATTAGAGAAGCATATATCTTTCTAAGAAAAGAAAATAATACAATTCCAAGTGAAACATTGGAATTTATGAAAGATTCATCAATTGAAAAATTACATTATAATGAACTCCCAATAAAAGACTTAGTGAAAAGGCTTAATGATGCAATTAGTATCATACCAACAGGAGAAATGAGAAATTTATTATGTGATGTGAATATAATATTACAAACTGTTGACAATAATTAATATGGGAAATATATTAATTATGATAGAATTTATAGTGAAAGTTATTTTAATTATAGTTATATTTGTTGTGGTAATAATTCCAACTATTTCATATAATTTAAAAAAACGAAAACAGTTAAAACAGAACAAAGATTAATAATTATGGTAGAAGAATGTGGAGGTGGTGAATCCTCAATGAGTTATAATGATTATAAAAATTATTATGATTTTATGTCTAAAGAAAGACTAATTGAAATAATAATCAATAATAAACATGAAATAAATAGATTAAAAAAAATAGAACGAAAATATATTAATTCTAAAAAATAATGATAACAAAAAACGCAACATTTGGTGAAACTCAAAATGTGGTTGTTTGTGAGTTTGGTTCTGGTGATGTTTGGATGGTTGGTTCAGAATTAGGTGAAAATCAAGAAACTGTGTTAGGGTTTAAAACAGTAAAAGAATCTAAACAAATAAATAAACTAGTTGAAACATCAATCAAATCATATGATGAAATGAAACCTGAATTAGTATTCATTTTTAATGAGGTAGATAGTATTGATTGTTTAATTTCTATGTTAGGAGAGTTAAAAAAAGAAATGTTACCTAAATAACTATGAAAGCATATACAATGACTGCAACAGGTTTAACTGAACATGGTAATCAGTTAAAAGAATTATTTTTAAATAAAATGATTCAAGAGAAAGTGATAACAATTAAACAAAAAGAAAAGATGAATGATTATTGTTTTGTTATTGCTGAAAAAAGTTTATTTGGTAAAATCTGGGATAAGATATATTGGAAAAAATCAGATGATACTAATTCTGAAATGAGAATATTTATTGTAAAAATAATTGAATAATCATGAATAAAACTGATTTTGATAAATTAGGTCAAGAATGTTTTGAACAACTAAAGGTCATAAACCCAAAAGGTGGGGTGAAAGAATTTGTTAGGTTAGCAGTTATATTTGGATATAATGCTAATGATAAGAATTTTCTTGTTCAAGAACAAGGTATTTCTGGTAATTGTTTTTTTAGACACAAATGGACTAAATGGAAAGAATACACAGAAAATGTGGTAATTAAAGGTAAAGATTCTTTTGATTATAGACAAAAAAGAACTTGTTTAAGATGTGGTAAAGTACAAAATAAATTAATTTGTTAATAATTATAAAATGATAAGCGAATACCATAACAAAAGGTCAACAGCATTGAAATGGTGGAATACTGACCTTAGACTATTAGATAGAATTGATCTACAGAAACGATATTTTAAAGAAAGAACTCTATACTCTTTAACAGGGAGAGAAATTCAAGAAATTTGGGAAAAGGAAGTTTAATCCAACATAAATTATGAAATCATGAACACAAAAAAAATTAATAAAATAAATGATAGTATTGATTTTTGGAAAGCAGCTAATGAGTTTTTAAATGCTCAACTCCCTAAAGATTTTGAAGATAAATTAAAAGAGTTTGTTGAAAAAAATAATTATAATCAAAATGAACTTAGACTTTTTAAATCAATGCTTGAAAGTGCAGTAGGATTTAAAGCCACTATGCTTTTACTTAAAAGTTTTTCAAGTAATCCTGAGAAGAAAAAATAATGATTATGAAAACTGAAGTCCAAAAAAATGCTGATAAATTAGAAGATTTAGTTGCAAAACTAAATTATAGTTTAACTTATGATAAAATAGTTAATGTTGCAATTTTGATTGCTGAACAAGTGAAAGAAAGTCACCCAATGTATATTGGTAATCTAAATCCTAAGTGGGCATTATGGAATGACACTATAGTTGAATTAAATAATAGAATTTAAATTAAGAATCATGGTACAGGAAATAAGTAATACACAAAAACAAATTAACAAATATCTTGGTAATGCTAAGAATCATTTAAATAATGAAGTAATTGGTGCATTAGGAAAGATTGTTGAACAGTTAGAGAAATCAGACTATGAAGCTGATGGTCATCATTTAAAAAAGAATATCGCTTTTCTGGCATTAAAACAATTAACAAATAAATAATGAGAAAATTTTTTAAATATATTGTCGCATATTATCTTAAATTTATTTTAGGTTGGTGTTTTTGGATTTTCTTATTATTATTTACAATATTCTTTAATCTAATTACATGGAACTGGAAAGAAACACAAGATATGGATTTCAGTGTTGTTATAACTGAAATATGTGGAGAGTCTACATGGAAAAGTATGTTTTTAATTTAAAATAAATAGAATGAAATTAGAATTCGAAAAACTAGTTAGAGAATTAAAAAATGAAAATCAAGATCGTTCAGATGTAATGAATAGTCCTAATATTTCAGAATATAGTCATACCGCAAAAATTCACACATATAATAATACGTTGAATATAATCAAAAGAATTGAATCAATAATTGGTGAAGTTAAATAAAATAGTTCACTTTTTTTGTAACATTTTTTTATTTCTAACGTATAAGTATTATAAGAAAACAGTTCTTTAAAATATTGAAAATTTAAAGTAGTAGAACCCATAGATTTGTGTCGTGAAATAGGGAACAATAGTCATGACTGACTCTTGAACATCACAATGAGTGAAAGATAGTTCGTGGGTAGTGATAATATGATGCTCTGGTTTTGTTTAATCAATAGAAATGCGAAACAAACCATCAAGGTAACATTACGAAAGTGCATAAGTAATAATGCGAAAGCCTACCTAATCTACTTTATTTAAACATCAACCCATAGCTCAGTGGTAGAGTGCCTGTCCTAATTAAATGTTTATTTAGCGGTTTACGGATAATGGGGTACTAAAGGTGGAAATAAGAAAGTAAAATATATGAATTGATATAAAGCTAATATCATGAAATTTGGATGAAATCGGAAATAGATTGGCGGTATTAACATGCAGGAGGTCACGTTTGGTTCGAACCCCGTTGGGTTGACAAAATAAAATGATAGATATTTAAGATGGTTAGTATGACTACCCACTTGAATTCTATCATTTTTAATTAAAAACAAATAAAATGTCAAAAATTAATTCAAAAGAAGGAATTCCTCAAAAGTATTTAGATTTAATTGATTCAACACAAACTCTTAGTGGTAATGTTCTTTCTTATAAGAAAGAAATTAAACCAACACAATTTCAAGTTAGTGATATAAGACGAGGGAGTGCTAAAGTTATTGATTTTTCTAAAATGATCGTAACTAATCTAACATATGAGTTAAAGTTAAAGAATAACTCAATGAAACGTGCTCAATGGTCTAAACCTTTTCCTGATATGATTACAGATACAAGTAATATCGAAATTTAAATGTTAATTATTTGTAACATTTTATCTTTAATTTCGTATAAGTAATCATGAAACCATTTAGAAAATTTAATAGAATATTTCAAATACGTTGGAAAGAACCAATGGGAATTCCTGAATCACCATATCTTTATAGGTGGACACTTATTCTATTTGGTTATACCTTTAGACTTCATCACTGGATTAAATCTGATGATAATAGATTCTTTCATGACCATGCAACTGATTTAATTAGTATCGTATTAAAAGGTCATTATTGGAATGTTAAACCGACACGTGAAGATTCAACACCATACATCGGTGATACACCAATGGATAAACATATGAGTGCTGATTTAAAAAGAGGTTGTACACATCATTTTAGAAATGAAACATTCTGTCATGTTGAAGGAATGTTTAATTCATGGAAATCATTTTTCAATCCACAAGATTCAATTTGGTATTCTAAAGCAACTGATAGACATTGGTTATGTATCCCTAAAGGTGGTGCTTGGACTATATTATTATGCAGTAGACCATATCATAAATGGGGTTTCTGGGTAACAAATAAAAAAACTGGAAAACTTGTCAAGTGGCGACCACTTAGGTATTTTCATAAATATGGAATAATTCAAACAGAAAATTATCAATAAACAAATATTATGATGGAATTTAGTGAAAAATATGGTTCAACAATACTTTTTGGTGTAATATGTCTTATATTATTTCTAGGATTTATTGGTGCATTAATGGAAATATCCACCTGCACATCAACAATATAAAAATGTTATTATGGAAAAAAATGATAAAATAATATGGGATTCTGGATTCGGTTATGATCTAGGTTATTATGTTGGTGTTGATTTTTGTCAACCAGATAATTTACAATGTGAAATGGTCACAGGGGTAGTTCAAAAACTTAATTCTTATTACAAATCAGAAATAATTCCATATACAGAAGAACAACATAAAATTGTAAATAAGAAATACCCAATGTTTAATTATAAAAAATTTTAATAATACAAATAAACTAAAATTAAATAAAATGAAAGGATTATTGATTATATCATTAGTATTAGGTTTGACCATAATTGCTTTAGGATTATATACTGCTCCTAAATTGCGTGATTATGAATATATGTTAAAACGTCAAGAAGAACAGTCAAAGATTAATTTAAGACACCAAGGTGGTACATCAGTATATTTCCCACCAAATTGGGATAAAGAAAAAGATGGTAAATTTTTCAATTATATGATACATTCATGGGATGGTGGAAAAAATTGGTATGCCACTGAATATGATGATGAATGGGGAATTAAAATTCTTGGTGATGCTAAAGTGTTATATCCTGACCTCTTGGAATATATTAATGGGATGAAACAACTTACTGACTATGTTGAAAAAAATGGTAGTATTGATGGTACTGATTCGGCAGGAATTAAAGCATTAGAAAATGCTGGCTTCACAGTTGTAACAAAATAATGATAATTACGTATAAGTAATTATGGAAACAAAAGAAATACATAAATTATTAGTTGAGGCATCTAAACCAGAAACCTCTGGGAGAAGATTAAATGAAATTCAATGCGTTTTAGAATCTGAAGTGTTTGAATCTAAAGTCATTAATGATAGAAGTGCTGGAATATTACTAGTGTTATGTTCATTATATGTTTCAACATTAGAAAATGACCCCAAGTTATTACCAAGTTTATTACCTGTTTTCTCTATGATTTGTGGTGATAGAGATGATAAATGTATTATTGCTGATATTGATTGGTCTTTTATAAATAAAAACAACTAACTATGTTTGATGGAAAAGTGAAAACAACAGAATTTGGGTCATTAGTTGTAACTCATGAATGTAATAAATATTGTAGATTTTGTATTGATAAGTACAGAGGTAGATATGAGTATATTACACTTGAAAATGTAATTAAAGCACTTAATAAAGCCAAATCTTTAAACCTAAAAGAAATATTAATAGTTGGTGGAGAACCAACATTACATCCAAATATTGTTGAAATTGCAAAACTAGTAAAAGAATATGGTTTTAAAAGTATTCTTACAACTAATTATACTAAACCTTCAATAATAAAACAACTTGATGGTATTATTGATTGTTTTAATATTTCTTTTTATAATCAAAAAGAATTACCAATGCAATGTGATTTTATTAGTGATATTACAATTACTACATTGATTCATAAAAAGCAATTACCAAATACTAATGAACTTAATTCATTCATCGATAAATACCAGAATTATGGTCATCTGAAATTCAGCACTTTAACCTCTTGTAATGAATGGACTAGACAGATGCAAAATGTTTATTATTTAGATACACTAAACGCTGAAAAATTGGTGTTGTTTGATGAAATTGAAGGATTAAAATATAGAGGTCATATCATAAAAAGAAATGATAAAGTAATTAAAGAAAACCCATATCAAAGTTATAAATTCCATGTAGATGGTGAAATTTCCCAAAGTTGGGATAGAAAACTAAAACAATTATAATGGCATATTTCGATTTCTTAATTGATAAAGAGAATAAAAACCCAAAATCTGATATGGAATACATATACAGACTTGATATGGTTTGGAAACCCAATGAACTTGGTGGTTTCCCTATTCTACCAAATTCTATAGTTAAAAATGTAGTTAAACTCCCTAACAATAGTTATGAGTTTATAGTTAAAGATACTGGAGAAAAGTATCGATGTAATTATGGGTGGGCATTTGCTGAAAATACTAAAGAAAACATAGAGAAAATTGAAGCATATGAAATTGAAAAAACAAAACTTGATTTATTAAAATTAGAAGTCGATGAATTAAATGATAAAATTACTAAACTTAAATAAAACCAATGAAAATTCTAAAAGATAGAAAAACACAATTAATTAGTAAAAGAAAACTTACTGTTGCAATTAATCTTTTTGAAAAATATGTGGATGAACCAATCGAAAGTATTATAATTCATAACTATCTTGATAGTATATATGTGTTTAAAACTGATAATACAAATTACATATATCATGTTAATATTGCTAAGAATAAAGTAGAGAAGATTTATAATAAAGATTGGCTTGATAACTAATTGTAACATTTGAGAATAAATTACGTATAAATAAACATGAAAACAATTAAATTAATATTAATTCGATTAGCAAAAGTAATTTCAATCCCATTAATAATTGTGACGATGTTTATAATTGGATTATCAGCTATAATTAATATTTTGTTTTGGGTAATAACAGGAAAATCATTTTTAGATTTTATAGTTAAATTTGGTAAAATCCATTTGGAATTCGCTTTTGATAATTGGAATTAAAATATAATTACATGAAATTTACAATCATACCAAACGAACAGACACCAGAAATTGGGAAAATTCAACATGAATTAGTTAATGACTATATTGAAAAACATAAAGTCGAACTCTCAGCATTTCTTGAATATGCAAAAACTAAAGATAATGGAGTTGGTCTTGCTGCAAATCAAACAGCATTAGACGGAAATAGGTTTAGTTTACGTGCATTTGCTTTACGTAGTATGGTAATTGATGATTGGTCAATTATTATTAATCCAGAAATTGTTGAATATCTAGGACTTAAAGATATTAAAGTTGAAGGTTGTTTAACTTGGAAAGATAAAATAATTGTAGCTGAACGTTCACGTGCAGTTAAGGTTAAATACTATGACATGGAAGGACAACCACATGTTAATATATTCAAAGGGTTTTCAGGACAAATTTGGCAACATGAAATTAATCATCTTAATGGAATTGAAGAAGATGTTAAAGATTATTCCTTTGAAGAACCAAAACCAATTAATGCTGGTAGAAATGAACCTTGCCCTTGTGGGTCAGGAAAAAAATATAAAAAATGTTGTTTAATTTATAATTAATAAACATGAAACCAAAAATGATATTAAATGTCAGAATTTCTGTTGATTCTTCACAAAAACAAAGATATACAGAAGATGAAATAATATTTGAATTTATGAATGATAATATTAAAATTGAACGAAAATTAATTGTTAGAAAAACAGATGGAGCAGTTATGGGTGAAATTTTAAATAAAAATCATGAAATTAATAGTTAAAATATTATTAATAATATTCTTTGTTTGTTTAACTTCATGTAGTAGTGTTAAAAATACGTTAACTATTAAAAGTGTTACTGAAATTAATCTAAAAATAGGAAATTCTAATTTATTTTTTAGATTTAATGTTGATACTTTATATCAAATAAATGACACAACAAAGGTAATAAAAAAACATGAGGTACAAAGATAGAGAAAAAATAAAAAAACGTATCAATGATGATATTGATGAAATTAAAGAATTTGATGAAGTAGACTATTTTATTAATGCTAATTTTCGTCAATTTTTAACACATGGAGAATATGATGATAACTCAATGGAATTGAATTATCAATATGAAATGCTTAAAGAAATTGAATCAGATAAAAGATTCATGGATAAATTAAATTTTGTTTTAGAAAAATATGTACGTTTAAATAAATAACTAATGAAAAATAATGATTCACTTAAAAATGTTAGTTGTCAAGAATTTATTGACTTCTTAAATAAAGAAGGTTATGAAATAAAAATGGTAAATCCTAGACATGTTGGTGGGCAAGGATATTCACCTCCACCATATTTTAGTAATGTTAATACTGAATTTGCTGTTAAGAATTTTATTAAATTATTAGATAAAAAGAAAAATGATTAAAAAAGAAGATTATTTAAAAGCAAAAAGTATTGTTAAAGAATATCAAGAACAAATTGATTTGCCTTTTCTTGAAAAAGGTACTGATTGTTATGTTATGTACAGAACTAGTGATAATGTAACTTTTGTATTAACAGATGAAGAACATGCTGATAAACTGTATGATACTGGAGAATATGTGTTAATTAAAACCAAATTACTATAAAAATGGAATTATATATTTCAGTTATATTAATTATTATATCATTTATCATTGGATATTGGATTAGAGGAATAAAAATTAAGAAAAAACTAAAGAATAGTTGTTATTATTGTGGAAAAAAGCTGAATATATTGATTTAATGCAGAGAGATGTTTGTGTTGACCATTGGGATTAACAAGAAATACTATGATAAATAAAAATTTCAAATTCGAAAGAGAAGAAGATAATAGATGGTATGCAGTATTACCTGAATGGAAAGGAGATAAAGCTGAACTTGAAATGGTATATGGTGCTGATACTATGTTAGATATTATCGCACAAGGAGAAAACGTAGTTCATCTCAATATCAGTGAAATAAAAGTTGAAAATCCAAAATTTATTCTTACCTTTGAAAAAGATGAAGCAGATGGTGGGTTATATAATCTTAAAAGTGATATGTATGAATTCGATGTGTGGCTGTGTCATGTAACTAAATTCGTATATGGTTATTTACCTAAAACCTTATATTGTTATTAAAACATTAATAATTATGGAAAATTTAATATTAGCAGGAGTAGTAATATATATTACAGCATTAATTATATTATCTATTAGATATAAAATTTCTTCATTTATTGAAGAAAAAAAATCTGAACGTTTAAAATTATCTAATCTTCTTGAATGGATGAAAAATGAACCAGAGTTCAATATTGATGATGTTAATGAAATATTGGATGATTATGAGTATTTTCTTAAAAATTCTATAAATAAACCTAAAGCTAATATTAATTATGATGCATTTTGGCGTTGTAATACAACAAAAAGAATGGTTAGAAATGGTGAAATATGTTTTAAGAAAAATAAACTATATAAACAAGTAAAAAATAAACACTCATATATTTTAATCGATGAACGTAATCTTGAACATGATATCACTAGTTGGTTGGAATTTTTTAATTTAGAAAATAATGGAATTTAGAATATTATTTATTGATAAAGATGGTACGGAAGAAATAGGTTCTTATGCTGCTAGTAATATCTTAGATGCCATTCAACAATTTTATATTGTTGAAGGTGTTAGAAATATTATATCAATAGAAAGAACACCAAATAAAAAACAGAATATTTATGATGGAATTTATAAAGTTTTATCACTAATGAGTAATAAAGTAGGTGAGAAAATAACTGAATATCATTGGAGAGAATTTTGTGGTTTGATGAAAATTATGGAAGATGAAAAAATGATAAAACAAAAATAATGAAACTAAAATATAGAATAAAAAAATGGGAACATCCTTTCGCTAAAACATATTTTACGGCACAATACAAAATATGTGGCATATGGTTAAATATAAATAGGATGCAAATCGGACGATTATTTAAACCAAGTTCAGTCATTTGTGAAACATTATATGAAGCAAAAAAAAGGATTAGTACTCACAAAAATAACATGGATAGAGCTAAAGATTGGATGGATAGATTTTCATCAGTCGTTTGGGAAAGTTAATAAAATATTATGTATAAAAAGATAAGTAAAACCAAAAAGATATTAACTAAATTAAATAAAGAAGGTAAGATAAAAGTGTTGGATTCCCCAGAAGACTTAAATAAAATTGAAAGCATTAATAAATATATGGAAGATGTTAGAAAAGATTATATAAGGAAATCAAAACAATCTGAAATATCTGCTTCTAAATTAATATTAAACTAAGTAATCATGAAAGTAAAACTATTAAAAAAATTAAGAATAGAATCAAGGATGATGATTAATATCTTTTCTATTGAAAAAACTAATGGAATTACTACAGGAATATCTTATTCATATGATTCCAATGAATATTCTAATTTATCCAATCATGGTGATACTGAGGAAGATGTATTGAAAAAAGTAGAACACATATATATTCAAAACTATTTGGAAAAAAGAAGAAAATTGGAACAAGTTAAAATATTAAACATATCAATATTGAAAAATTTTTGGATGTAATGAAAAAAGATAAACTCATAAACAAATTTAAACGTTTAAAGTTAAAATGGAATAAAAGCGTAAAGGTCTGTAAATACAGGGATGAATGTTTTAGTGTTTGTGAATCTGAGAAAGATAAATGTGTTGATTATAAAATTTAATATATTATGTTGAATAAAGCACAAATAAAAAGTCAAGTAAATCTGATGCGAATTAAGTATTCAGATTTATGTCGTATTAGTTCATGTAAGTTTTATTCTACTTGTGATAGAAAACAAGTAGAAGGAATAATAAAGAAGAAAAAAGTAAAATGTGTGAATTATTTACATCTTTTTAGTTAGAAATTATAATACAATTATATTATGATTAGAAAATGGAAATATAAAGGAATGTATAAAACAATTGAAGATTTAACGGCAGCACTAAATGATTTAGATAAAAAAGGTATAAAACCAGAACACATAAAAATATCTAGTTCATCTTTTGGTGATTATGTTTATTATTATGGTGAAGTCGATATAATGAATTTATAAAACAATTTAAAAATTATGGAATCAGTAAATAAGTATTATTACCTTAAAAAAGGTGAAGAAATTAAAGAAGGTGACGAGGTTGAAATGTCAGCAAACTATAATGACCCATCAAAATGGGTTAAAGCTAATTGTATTGGGCAATATGCTCCTGACCCTAAATTTATTTCTCATAGGAAGTATAGAAGATTAATAAGTAATGAGTGATTATAAAATAAGTACTGAAATAAAAACATGTGATGATAAAGTTAATTTATTATTTCATTGTGATGGTGGTAAATTCAAAACTCATGAAATGTTAGATGAATTTACTTTAACACCAGAAGAATTACTTGATATATTGCAAGCACATGAAGAATCCAAAAGCAATATTAGTGAAAAATTGTAACATTTAAAACATATTCACGTATAACTAATATAATCGAAAAAACAATAATATGTTTAAAGTTGGAAAATTAGTTAAAAGTAAAGCTAGAACAAATGAATATCCATTATTTCTTATGGTTATTAATGATAAAGCACCTAGCGAAACACAGTTCAATGCTGTAGTTATTAAAGATGTTGGTCATACCGAAAAAGTTGGGAGTGATTCTAATGCTTGGAATACCGATAATTTTGAATTAACATCATGGAAAGAAATTAAACCATTTTTAAAATAATCATATGAAACTAATAAAAATATTCATAATAGGACTATTATTAACTTTAATATCTTGTACTAATGAGGTTCAATTAAAACAAGAAGATACTGTAATTGTTAAAAGTGTAAAAGAACTTAATTGGGAAGATTATAAATATAGAGTAATTCTTGAAATTAACGATAATAATAATATCAAAATTTACACAGATACTTTATATCAAGTAAGCGATACAATTGAATTAATTACTAAATAAAACAAATAATTATGTATAATTTAATAGAATCAGCAATTTCAGAAGAAAAAAATGAAGATTATTCATTCTATCTTGAAGGAGATTTGTGTCAAATGTCAAGTCAAAGAGAAGCATTAAATTCAAGAGGTGTTCAAACTAAACAAAATAATGTCTATCCTTGTGTTAAGGAATGTGATAAAACAAAAGCATTGACCATAATCTGGGAGAATAGAGTTGAGGGTTGGTGGCATTATGAAGATTTATATGTGAAACGTAATATTTGCACCAAAGATGAATTTCAAATCTCGTTTAATGAGAAGCTAATATGAGTGAATTTCTAAAAATATTTACACCAGAGTTTCTTGATGAAATTGGTTTTACATTAATATCAGAAACCAAGAGTACATTCAAGCCATATCAAATATATGGTAAGGCAAAAGACCGAATAGGATTAACACATATTTATTGGAATGAAGAAGGTAATAGTGTTACATATTTTGGTAAAGAATTAGAACCTAATAATAGTATTAGTATTCGGAAAGATGGTGATACTAGAACAGTATTTAATGGTTATGTATTTAGTCAGGATGATGTGAGAAAGATTTTGAGTTTAACTTGGTAATAAAATTATAATCATGGATATACACGGATTAACACATTTATTAAATATTCTTTACAGAGAAGATGAATTATCTGAAAGAACTAAATTAGTCTTTAAATGGGTAAAAGAAAAAGAACTAACTCAAAAAGAATTTGATGAATTAATTAGCTTTTGTAACCAAGAACAAGTTGCTAGAGATAAAGTTAGACGAAATAGATAATTAATTTTGAAAACAAATCTATGAAATACATAACTAAAGTAAATAGAGAAATTAAAAAGTTGGAGGGTTGGGAAAATTCTGGAGAATTTACTCTAACAACATATGGTCACATGAGATTAAAAGATTTACGTGAATTCAGAGATGAATTTAATAAATTACCATCCCAACCTAAACACATTAAAACTTTAATTAAGTTCTTAAAGGAATTGGTTAAAGAAAAAGAATTATCAAAATTTGCTAATGTATATCAGAAAAAAGCTAAAGAAATACTAACAAATATTAATTAAAAACTATGAAAAAATATATCATAAGATTTGAAAAATGGATAGAAAGAGTAAAGATAAGTGCAGCAGGTACTGTTATCTTCTACTTGTTAATTTCAACAACATTATTATCCATTGTAGTTGGTTTCATTGGTCTGTTTAAATTAATATTTAAAACTTAAAACTATGATTTGCTTAATATTATTTATACTTATAATTCTATATAACGTTTATGATTTTATTAAATTAGTTAGAAGTAATAAGAAAAATAAACTAAAACCAATAGTAATACATCTATTAATTATTATCTTTATGATATATATGGCTATCTGGCAAATAAATTGGGATAATTTATTTTAATACATGAAAGATGAATTTAAAAGAACTAGCTCGAATTACTAAAGAATTCGGAAATAAACGACATAAAAAGAAATCTAAACTTAAACAATTAAGATTAGGTAAATTAATTCTCAGTATTGGTTGGTATAGTAATAATGAAAATGATATCATCAGAAAAGAAGCTAAAGATTGGTTATTTAAAAAGTCATTAAATAATAAAGAATGTGAATTCACAGGGATGACTTTACATTATAAAGGTTTACCACATAAAAAAGGTACGAATAAATGGGGTAGTATGATTATTAGACTAAATAACGATTAATATTGAATGAGTTAGAGAAAATTGCTATAAACTCTCAATAAAACGAAATGAAAAAAAATAATTTTAAATCATATTTCAAAAAGAAATCTAAACAAACCTGCTTGAACTGTAGGTTTAATTATGAAGATGACCATACTAAGATAAACGATTGTAATGTTGGTAGTTATTATGCTGAAAAAGGATTAAATAAAATTTGTTATGAAGGTGAATTGTGGGAAAGTAAATTATTATTGAGAAAAAACATGAAACCGACATCAATAAATATTGAACTTCCACATGAATTAGTTCCCTGTATTGGGTATGATGAATTTGATTCTAGCTTTCATGTAGTTAGAATCCCAAATTCTAACAATAAAATTCAATGGGCAAGTAGTATTACAATGAAACCAATAAGTATTAACATAATTAAATGGAATTATGAAAAATAAAATTAAATTACAACAAGAATATATCAAACTCCAAAGAGAATATATCGAACACTTAGGTGAATGTTATGATGGTGCATTTATAATGGCATATGTCCATAGCTATAGAGAAACACCAGAAAGAATTGATAAAGGAAAAGAACTTAGGGATAAAATGACTGAGGTTGAGTTTAAACTAAATCAAATTCAATTAGATCAAAACCTAAATTCTAAAGATGAAGTCTCTGGTGATAGTTTAAAAGCAATCTATCATAAACTAGATAATGAAGATGAAATAAACCCAATGTGTAAAGCATTAGGATATGATGAACAGTATCAAGGACAAATTGCTCTGGGTATGCGTAGCCATTATTTAACATTTAATAATGTGATGGATAGTATTAAATGGTTATTTAGTGAAGGATATGATGTAATATCACCAAAGAAATAAATCATAACATGGACTATAAAATCGAATATACCGTAAAAGGAAAGAATAATTCCATCTTGAAAAAAAATGGAATAACTATAGTTAAAAACAAATCAAACTCCATAGAAGCACAAGTTGAATTTGAAAAGTTTCTAAAAAGAAAATATAAAGACTTTCAACAATTAATAGTCCATAAATGTGATAAAGAAAATAGTCAAATTAATTCAATGTTTGGTGATATATTTAAAGATAATCCTTTTGGGAAAGGTTTTGATAAAAATAATCCATTTAGTGGGTTTGGTGATATATTCAATAAATCTTAATTAAAAAGATAATCATGAGTAATAAAAACCATATAAATCATATTGCAACAACTAAATCTAATATAAATGATAAATCATATGTTAGAGAAGTTCACCCATTTAAACAAAGACTAAACGCTATCTGGCATATAATCTTCGATAGAAATTTTATTTTAATCACTGGTATAAATGAAAAAATAACCAATGGTGAAAATAGTAGAAGACTTAAAACAATAAGACGTACAGATTATGGTGGTGATTCTGATTATATATCATGCCTTGGTGGTGCAGAAATTTGTAAACCTAAAGAGTGTAACCATGATATGTATCCAGATTATGATACTGGTAGTGTAATTTCAAAATGTAGAAAATGTGGTTATGAAGAATAATTGTAACAAAATAACTATTTTTACGTATAAATAATAAAATTTAA
>JGI10211J34971_10001792_pt1 | contig 17642 bp, 13 predicted proteins | sample Etolagsediment_FD_34971 | JGI IMG/M metagenome (IMG submission 34971) | reverse complement strand
GGCATTTTAGCCAAGCTAATAACTGATATCCCCGGGGCAAGCAGGTATTTCACTCGCGGCTGGGTTACTTACAGCAACGACGCCAAAAATAGCGAGCTTGGCATCCCACCCCATTTGATTGAAAAATATGGAGCTGTCAGCGAAAAGGTAGCACGGTCGATGGCCCAAGGCGCCAGAAAAAGAGCCGGAACAGATTTTGCCATCGGTATAACCGGCATAGCTGGACCAACCGGTGGCAGTGAACAAAAACCGGTCGGCCTGGTATATATTAGCGTGGATTCCGACAGCGACTGCGAAACTCAGCGCTTTATTTTTTTCCACGATAGGGGTTTCATACGGCTTCGAGCAGCTCAAACCGCTCTGAATATGCTCCGATTAAGGTTGAGGATTTGACTAAATGACTCAATAATGTTATAATAAAGTTCGGCGGTATTGGCAAAATGCGAATTGAATATGGCAAGAACCCGTAGACATTTAGGTGAAATACTTTATAAAGCCGGGCTGGTAGAAAAGCGGGCGCTAATCAATGCAATCAGGGCTTCCAAAGCCGGTAATAAGCGGCTTGGCCAGATATTGCTCGAATTAGGCCTGGTGAACGAAGAAACTCTAACCAAGGCAATCGCCGGGCAATTTGGGTTAGAATACGTGAACTTAGATAGAATTTCTATTCCGCCCAATGGAACAAAGCTTATCCCTGAAGACATTATAAAAAGGCATAATGTTCTGCCGCTGAGTATGAATAACGGCAAATTGAAATTGATTATAAGCGATCCGTTAGATTTGGATATGATGGACGCCATTCGGTTTCGCTTGAATACCGAACTGGACTGCTGTGTTGCGAACCCTTCTAAAATCCGCTCCTATATCCAAAGGTCACTCGATAAATCAAAGCAGGAAAAAGACGACAGACTAAAACACAGTATCGACGCAACTGCTGCCGAGCTTGCCGATGCCGGTCACGAGTTGCAAGCCGAAGCGCTTCGTGCCGAAGCTGCAGGGGGTGGCGATGACGGCCCCATTGTCAAATTGGTAAACCTCATAATAGATAATGCCTACTATATGCGGGCCAGCGATATCCACATCGAGCCGACGACCGACAGAGTACGCGTAAGATACCGTGTTGATGGAGTCTGTTTGGAAAAGGACAACATTCCCAAGAATATGCAGGCACCAATAACCGCTCGCCTTAAAATTCTATCCGGTATGGATATTGCCGAAAAAAGATTGCCACAAGACGGTCGTATTAAACGTGTGATTGGGGGCCAGGCTATCGACTTTCGTGTTTCGGTTCTGCCGAGCTACCATGGAGAAAGTATGGTACTGCGAATTTTACGTCCCGATGCGGTCAGGATTGGTATCCAAGCGCTGGGCTTTGAAGAGGACGATTATGAACGATTTCAGCAGATAATCAAAAGGCCTAACGGTATCTTTTTGGTCACAGGACCGACCGGTAGCGGTAAAACCACGACGTTGTACGCGGCGTTGCAGGAACTTAACAAGCCGGATAAGAAAATTATTACGGCTGAGGACCCCGTGGAATACAACTTCGATGGTATGAATCAGTGTCAGGTCAGAGAAGAAATCGATTTGACTTTTGATAAAATCCTGCGGGCAATGCTGCGACAGGCACCGAATATTATACTTATCGGTGAAATTCGAGATTCCGTTGTCGCAGACACCGCGGTTCAGGCAGCACTTACGGGACATTTGGTCTTCAGCACTTTGCACACAAATGACGCAGCCAGTGCAATTACGCGTCTGGTAGATATGGGTGTCAAGCCGTTCCTCGTGGCCAGTTCGATACAAGCCATTATGGCACAAAGACTTGTAAGAGTCATTTGCGAGAACTGCAAAATAGTTGATGAAAATCCGGACCCGTATTTTCTGCGACTGCTTGGTATTACCCCTGAAGATATCAAAAAACATCCCATATACAAAGGAACCGGATGCAGCCAGTGCCAGGATACCGGCTTCAAAGGCCGAATCGGGACATTTGAGTTGGTAGAACTAAACAATGAAATCAGAGAATTAGCTTTCGCAAAAGCACCTACTTCTGAATTGAGAAAGGCAGCCCAAGCAAGTGGAATGAGAACACTGATGGAGGATGGTAAAATAAAAGTATTTAAAGGAATAACCACACCAGCAGAGGTTGCCAAAATATCACAGACAGAAGAAGTGATAATGGGTTAAATAAATGAAGTTGTAAGGGTCATCAAATGGCAACAGTTAATATGGATAGATTATTGCAGGCCTGCGTTTCACAAGATGCGTCGGACATTCACCTTGTTGTCGGCCGACCACCAGTATTGCGTATCGACGGGCGGCTTAGGTCGCTGGAAACCAAGGTTCTTGAGCCGGAGGATACTGTGGGTTTGATGAAGAGTATAACTCCCGAGCGAAACCAACAGGAGCTTCAGGAGGAAGGTGGAACCGACTTTGGTTTTGCCTTTGGCGATGATGCAAGGTTTCGTGTGGCTGTTTTTCGGCAGAGAGGTAATATCTCGGTGTGCCTGCGTCTTATACCATCGAAGATTATGAGTTTTGAGGAAATAGGTTTACCGAGGATTTGTGCCGCCCTGTGCCGAAGGCCGAGGGGTATGTTTTTGGTTACAGGTCCAACGGGAAGTGGGAAAACTACCACGCTGGCGTCTATGATAAACTACATTAACGAAAACTTCGACCGCCATATTATAACCGTTGAAGAACCGATAGAATATTACCATACTCATAAGAAATCTGTTATTAATCAGCGAGAAGTTGGTATTGATGTTCCAAGCTTTGGCGAGGCCTTAAGACGCGTTTTAAGAATGGACCCCGATGTGATTTTGGTTGGCGAGTTGCGGGACCTGGAGACAATCGAATCAGCTATTAGAGCTGCTGAAACCGGCCACCTTGTCTTTAGTACACTGCATACAACAAGCGCTGCAGGAACGGTTACACGAATTATTGACATCTTTCCCGTAAACCAGCAGGAGCAGATTCGGACTCAGTTGAGCATCAACCTGATGGCGGTTCTCAGTCAAGCCCTTTGTCCTTTAGCTGCCGGCAAAGGAAGAATAGCGGCTTATGAGTTTATGGTTGTAACCCCTGCAATCGCTAATCTTATCCGTGAGAATAAAACTTATCGAATTGATTCGAGCATACAAACGGGTAGGAAATTTGGAATGCAGCTTCTTGATGAACATCTATGGCAGCTTTACGACAGGGGAAAAATTACGTTGGAGGAAATGTTGGATAAAGGCCGTCAGCCGGGCCCATTGCAGGATAAGGCTATGGCCAAACTAAAAGGCGTAGGGGGAAAACGACGGGCAAAGGAGATGAGGGAGGATGTAGGGCCGATTCTCAGGACGTAACAAATTGCGTAAACAAACTGGATTCTGCAAAAAATACCGGCACAAACGTGTGTTGCTGGTATTTTTTTTGCACGAAAAGATAAAATCCGATGGCCTATTTTTCAACAAGTACAAAGCAGTAAGTCCGAATGTTCATAAGTCTTTTTGCTTTAAGCAGTTATTTTATTGTCAGCTTCCGGTGCGCCGAGATTGTCGGGTCGATTTGCCGTCAACGCACAGATGTATAGGCCTCCAGATAGGTAGAGCCTGGGACCTTTCCCGCGGCAATCTTTGCTGCTGGTTTGGCTTAAGTTCTTGCTTTTAACAGACTTAGCTGAAGCGGAGTGAAAATGCCGTCAAGTATCTCTGTGGGGAGATGAAGTTGGACTTGCCTTAGTCTTACAAACTAACTGTCTAATTTGTAATTTACTTGCTAAAAAGGTTTTAATGTTGTACAATAGGGTTGAATTGATACAGGTTTAATTAAAGGCGAAACCAAGATGGGAAAGATAAACACGACAAAAAATCTTCCCCCCATAGAGCAACTAAGGGGCAGAACACTCGGCAGGGTACTTATAAAAATGGGTGTTCTGACCAGAGAGAAGGTTCATGAATGCCTAAAAATCCAGAAGCAGCGGCGGGGGACTGTACGTGGTCTCAAAACCGACAATTCGTCTTTAGAATCCCTGCGAATAGGCCAGATATTCCTTGAGCTTGGGTTGATAGACGAAAAGCAACTGCATGTCGCACTGGCAGCCCAGCGGGGTATGGAATATGTAAACCTGGACGATATCGATATCCCTCATGAGATAATCGAGAAGGTGCCTGCTCAAATGGCGAAGACCTATCACATCGTACCAATCAAATATTACAAGGAGCAAAACGAGTTGAGTGTTGCCCTTGACAATGCCGATAATTTCAGAGCAACCGATGACCTAAGTACACTGATGGGTTTTAAAGTTACCGCGAAGATAACCGACCATCAGGCATTGGAAAATGCTTTGACTAAATATTACGGCACGCAAGAAGAAAACATCAACGAGTTGATAGGCGAAATACAATCGGACAGTTTCCTTGCGGAGTTTGAGGGCAGAAGCCAAAGTATTGACCTGGATGAATTAAAGGAATTGTCCGAGTCTAATCCTATCAAGAAACTACTGAACCTGGTTCTGCTACAGGCAATTCGGGATAAGGCGTCGGATGTTCATTTTGAGCCGTTTGAAAATGAATACAAGATGCGTTACCGCATTGATGGCGTGCTTTACGAAATGGTTCCTCCACCAAAACACATCGCTGCGGCGCTTAGCTCACGTATAAAAGTTATGGCAAACCTGGATATCGCTGAAAGGCGATTGCCGCAAGACGGCCGAATATCGCTGACCGTTCAGGGCAATCCTGTTGATTTGCGTGTTAGTGTTCTGCCTACAATGTTCGGAGAAAGTGTCGTATTGCGCGTTCTGGACAGAACTCAGGTTAACTTGGATTTGGGGAAACTGGGTTTGAGGGAGGACAACTTTAAAATAGTCCATCAACTTATTCACAAACCCAACGGTATTGTGATTGTTACGGGCCCGACCGGATGTGGCAAAACTACAACTCTTTACGCAGCATTAGAAGAGCTTAATAGCATTGAAACGAAACTAATCACTACAGAAGACCCGGTAGAATATGACATTGACGGCCTTATTCAGGTTCAAATGAAACCGGAAATCGGACTGACGTTTGCAAGATGCCTGCGCTCAATTCTCCGTCAGGACCCCGATATTATATTAGTTGGTGAAATCCGCGACCTTGAAACAGCAGAGATTGCAGCCCAGGCGTCCCTGACAGGCCATCTGGTGTTCACCACATTACACACAAACGATGCCCCAAGTTCGATAGCACGACTTTTAGATTTGGGGCTTGAGCCGTTTCTTCTTACCGCTACGCTCGAGGGTATCGTTGCGGAGCGGCTGGTCAGAAAGATATGTGAAAATTGCAAAACACCGTTTGAGCCAACAGATAATCAGCTAATGGAACTGGGACTTACGCCGGAGGATATCAAAGGCAAAAAGTTCTATTACGGCCGGGGCTGTGGCAACTGCAATAATACGGGTTATAAAGGGCGGATAGGTATCTTCGAGATAATGGTATTCAATGATGAAATACGTGACTTGATTATGAATCAAGCTTCGACAAGTATTTTGCGTGCGGCCAGCCAAAAAGCCGGTATGAAGCTGCTGCGTGATAATGGTTTGGCTGCAATCTATGATGGCATTACTACTATAGACGAGGTAGTAAAAGAAACAATTTCGGGAGGTTAAGAAAGATTGACCAATTGTCGGTACAAAGGAGGTGCTTAGAATGCCTGTTTTTCAATATGTAGCGCTGGACTCACAGGGTGTGGAGGTAAAGGATAAAATCGAGGCCCTGAGCGAAAAAGAAGCGATAAGCAAAATACGCAATATGGGCTACTTTCCCACGAAGGTCCGTTCGCGTGGTACCGAGAGAATAACTGCAGCAAAAGCCGTTGCCAGACCCAAAACCAGACGTGGTGCCGGCGGAAAGGTCAAAGTCAAAGTTATAACGCAGTTTGCAAGACAGCTTTCCACATTACAGGATGCAGGCCTGCCCATTTTGCGTTCGCTACGCATCTTGCAGGAACAGCAGAAGTCGGGAACATTCAAGAAGGTTATTGGTTATGTGGCTGATGACATCGAAGGTGGTTCAACACTTTCGGAAGCGCTGGGCAGATTCCCGCGTGCTTTTGACCGTTTGTTCGTCAATATGGTAGCAGCCGGTGAGGCAGGCGGTGTACTCGACTTGATTTTGGAACGTATAGCGGATTTTATGGAGAAGTACGAGAAACTTAAAGCCCGAGTCAAAAGCGCAATGATTTATCCGGCACTGGTTTTAAGCGCGGCATTTTCTATCCTTTTGTTGCTGATGAAATTCGTGGTCCCAAAGTTTACCACGGTGCTGACTGAAATGGCGGAGGGTTCCGAACTACCAAAGGTAACGCAGGCGGTGCTCGGGATAAGCGGCTGGATAGCATACAGGTATGGCTGGGTCATTCTATTGGCGGTGCCGTTTGGAGCAGTCTTATTGCTTAGAGCTATGAAGCAGTTTCGTCTCGGCAGATTGATTGTGGACAGCACCAAATTAAAACTGCCGGTGATTGGTCAACTTAGCGGCAAGATAGCGGTTACTCGCTGGTCAAGGACATTGGGAACATTGATAGGCGCCGGTGTTCCAATCCTGGATGCTATTACCATTACGCGTGAGACGGCAGGAAACGAGGTCTATGCGAATATGCTCGGTAATGTTCACGATTCCATCAGGCAGGGCGACACCTTTGCCGGTCCGCTGCGGCAGTCCAAAACCGTTGACCTAATTATCACCAATATGGTTTCCGTAGGCGAGGAAACAGGCGACCTGGACAAGATGCTTCTGAAAGTAGCCGACAACTACGATGAACAGGTTGACGTGCTGGTTGCCTCGTTAATGTCACTGCTCGAGCCGCTTATCATTTTGGTGCTTGGCGTTATCGTTTTGTTTATCGTCCTGGCAATATTTTTGCCAATGGTAAAACTCATCACGACCTTAAGTTCGACGTAACGAAAACTAAACTAATAAGTCAGGTGTTTGATTTAAGCGATAAGGAGAACGAAGTGAAAGATATTGCCAAACAATCCGACAAAAAGGCGGGGTTTACCATTATAGAGCTGATGACCGTTATGAGCGTGATTATAATTCTCATAGGTCTGCTTGTGCCGGCTCTGAACGCGATAAAGCGCTACGCCAGAGAAGTAGCAACAAGAAACCAGTTTTACGCCATCGGCATCGGACTGGACCTTTTCAGCGCCGAGTGGGGCGACTATCCGGAGTCAAAGGGGGGGATTTGTGGTGCAGTCCAACTTGCCGACCATATGGTGGGCAGGGATTTGATGGGCTATGACCCCATGGGAACTTATCTTGATCCGAATTCGAGTGGCAGAAAACTGTATCTGCAAGTTGAAAAAGCTAATGCTTATAGACTGGGAGATTTGTACCCGACTCTTGCGCCACCCGCTGCAGATGAACACGTCTTGTGTGACGAATATAAGACTGTGGAACACAAAGGCACCGGGAAATTAGTTGGTATGCCGATACTTTACTACAAGGCAAATGCGGTGGGTTCCGGTGATATTTATGATTACGGTGACAATGCCGCTTTAGTTGACCTTGGTATACCGTGGGTGGCAGGCGCTCCACCGCACCCGTTTAATCAAACAGTATTTTTCGGACAGATAAAAAATGACGAAATTACCACAACGTACAGACCTTATCGGACGGATTCTTATATCCTGCTTTCCGCGGGATTTGATGGTGAGTATGGGACCGGCGACGATATATTCAATTTCTGAAATTATGTCAGGTGATAATGGTAATAAATTATGATAGGTGATGGTTATGAAGCGTAAAAAAACGGGCTTTACGCTTGTCGAGCTGTTAACAGTTCTGGCAATAATTACAATGCTGGTTGGTCTTCTTGTGCCGTCTATGTCTATGGTGCGCCGGCTTGCAAAAGAGACGAAGCAAAAGGCCCAGCTTACCAGTATCGGCCTGGCCCTGACGGCCTTCAGGGACGAACACGGTGATTATCCACCGTCTCGTAATGCCGGACCCATAGGGAATCAAGTATGGGATTACTGCGGCGCGCAGAAACTGGCTGAGGCGCTTTTGGGCCGGGATTTGTTGGGATTTCATCCGCAGTCGAACTGGAGTGCAATTGACAGCACATTCTACCCACTAAATCCAGACCTTGCCAATTTGGACGCCAGAAAAGGCCGTTATCTGGAGCTTGCAACCGCCAGTGCTTTTAAACTCGATGCTTTGTTTGACGGCAGTACCGGTATGCTGGAAGGGAATACGTATGTGATTTGTGATGTGTTCGGTGCAAAGGAAATAACCGTAGGCGGCAAAATCGTTAGGGCAGGGACTCCGATTCTTTATTACAGGGCAAATACCTCCAGCAAGCAAATGGAGGCCAGCGGCCCATGGGACTTAAACATTTACAATGTTCAGGACAACGCGCAGCTTGTTGTTTTGGGGAAAGTAGGAAATCCCGCGATAACTCATCCGCTGCTGGATTCCTTCTATTCTCCGGATGTTGGCGTGATTGACCCAAAGGTGGCGGTGCTTTGGCCTTACAGGCCTGATTCCTACATATTGATTTCAGCAGGGACGGACGGTCGGTATGGGACAACCGACGACATTACTAATTTTGGCAACTAAAGCTTTCAGCCACAAAGAAAAGAAATAGAAAATGAAAAGTTACAAATACAAAATTGGTGTAACGCTTGTCGAGATGCTGATTGTTCTGGCGATAATTACGCTTTTGGCCTCGGTGGTAATCGGTATGGCCACTCATATTGATAATCAGTCCAAAGGCAAAGGCCTCCAGGACACTTTTGCACTTCTGGAAAGCGCGTTGGAGGAATATCGTGAATACACAAATCGATTTCCAGATGGAGTGGCGTTCGACCCCAATGTGAATTCGGAAATACTTTATGAAGCGCTCTATTCGAGGCCGGGCTCGCGGAAGATATTGGAGAAGATTAACAGCTCCTTAATAATGGACAAGGGCGGAATGCCTGATATGCCGGAGATATATGACCCGTGGGGAAAGGTGTTGGATTACAGATATGATAACAGCAGTAACACTTATCCGGAGCTAATATCGGCTGGGCCGGACAAAAGTTTCGGCAATGCTGATGATATAAGCAGTAAAAAGTAAAGAAAAAAATGAAAGCAAAATCCAGACAATCCGGTGTTACGCTGACTGAGATGACGGTTGTCGTCGCAGTTATAGCGCTGCTTGTTACTTTCGGGCTGCCGGCCATCCGTGCGTTTCGCGGTGCGTTCGAGTCCGGAGGCAGCGTAAAGGGTTTGATAAGCGCCGGGCTCGCCACCGCCCGCGCCATCGCTGCGAGGGAGCATCGCTACGCCGGCATCCGATGCCAGCAGGATTTACACGGATACCAATATATGATTTTCATAATACACGACCCGACTTTGGCTGCTACATTCCCCGTGCCTTTATCCGGCTTTCGTGCAGTCGAAGGATTAAAGCCGGTCAGGTTGCCGGAGACAGTCGGAATGGCGGAAGCTGCGGAATATTTCGAGAATTTTGAGGGTGAAGGCGCTGTGGACGCGACCACTTTTTCGGTCGTCTTCTCGCCGACAGGGAAGTTAATTATTCGCAATGTTCAGGTCCTCAGAAGAAGCCCTGATGATACTGTTTTTAACGACCCGTCAAAAAACCCGATGTTTGCGGATGATTATGAAAACGAGTGGCCTTTGGAGCGAGAGCCAAGCCGAAACAGTCTCACCATTTACAATAGAGCCCTACTTAACAAATTAGATATGGTCCAAAGGTCTGAGTATTTGCAAAGTTTGGAGCCCATTTACATTAACCCCTATACGGGGACAATAATTTCGGTGGATTGATAAACTGATGAAACGTGAGCGTAACAATTGTGGTTTTTCTCTTATGGAGGTGCTGCTGGCTATGGCTACACTCTCCATCGGGATGATTTTCGTAGCCGGCGTGTTCCCCGTGGCTATCCATTTCTCGACAATTGCAACCGAGCGAACCATTGCAGCGGTGGTGGCGGACGAGGCCTTTGCGAAAATAAGAATATATGGTGAGGTTGACCTGGATTATCAGAATTGGTTGTCGGCGGAACCGCCTGTTGGGTGTGTCGATTTTAGTGAGCTTGTGACAGTTGAGCCCGACGAATTTGCTTATCCTTCCGACCCCTGCAATAATATCTTGCGAACCAGATATTGCTGGTCTGCTCTTTGCAGGCGAGTTGGGACTACTCGGCTTGTGCAGGTAACCGTTTTTATCAACAGAAAGATAGGTAGCGGAACTATGTATCACGGTGGAACTGAAGACAGGCCTATTCCTGTGCCGGTTGGTGTTTCTGGGTCTGTCGGCAGTAACGTGCTTGCGATAGAAGCGGGCAAAGAAAACCTTATCAATGATGATTATACGATAGTCGATGACCTGACGGGCCGGCTTTATCGTGTATTGGAGCGATATCGCCCGCCAAATGCTGATACGATTGTGCTTGATAGACCCTGGGACGTGGACAGCCCCGCCCCTGATTGGGTTTGGGTTGTTCCATCGCCGGTCAACGGCGGCAGGTATCCGTGTCTGGCAGCATATCAGAAGGTAATAAGGTTTTAACGAATCGAGTTTTAGTTCTTAGTAAGTGGCTTGAAACAAGCCGTGAATCGATGAACAATGAACAATAAACTACGAACAAATAAGGCATTTACTCTAATTGAGCTTGTAGTGGCTATTGGGATTTTGGCTATGGTCTCATCCTTCGCAGGCGTGATTTTTAAGGTCAGCATAGATTCCCAGCGCACCGGACTCGCAAACGCTGAAATTATGCAAAAACTGCGGGCCATTACCAACCAGTTAGATAAAGATTTCAGTGGTCTTCGGAAGAATGGTGAGATTTTCGTGGTGTGGACCCGCAGTTATGACCCCGACCTTCAGAGGTATGTGAGGTTCGACCGGATAATGTTTTTCGCAAACGGTGATTTTCAATCTTACGGCATGAACCCACCGGTTCGCGGCAACATTGCGAGAATCTCTTATATGCTTGCAATGAGGCGCGGCGAGCCTCCTGAACCTGCACCTCAGCAGGAACAAGAAGAGCGAATTCTCGCCAGAACTCAGCATATATTGACGGCTGATTCCGACCTTGACGATTTTCTAGCCTCTGAGCTTGATGAAGACCTACTGGACGGATGGCACAACCAGTATGAGTACGACAGGACATCTTTGCTTGAGTGGAAGAATATACCGTGGATAGACCCGGCCAACCCTGATAAGCTGAACAAGCCGAATATTCTCTCTGCTATTGTCGATATTAAAGTCACTTCCACAGTGCCGGATAACTTTGTCATCGGCTCGAGGATTGACCCCACGGATTCTACATCGATTCACAACCTTTTGTGCCAGGGTGTAGGAGAATTCAAGATTCAGGGCTGGTATACCCCGGGACGGCGATGGGTACCGGAAGTTGATGTTGAGCGTGGGATTGACGACTTTGATCTGGATGACCCTACAGGAGAGAGAGTTCCTGGAGTATTGTATCACCCTTTTTATGGTGGTGTAATTCTCGGTGGGGAATTTGCAGATATGTCTTTCTTGGAACTGTTGAATCAGGAGCATTTTGGTGAGATTCCAGGGCTTGGACGGGCGCTGAAGTTCACTTTTACGTTATACGATTCGAAAGGCATAATAAAAGACGGCAGGACGTTTACGCATATTGTTTATTTGGGAGATTAGTTCATTGCTCACTGTTCGTAGATAACGGCTAAATATACTAATCTAAGAGAAATGAAAAAGAGTACGAGATACAAAATGCGAGATACCAGATACGAAAATGGCTCGGCCCTTATTTTGGCTGTGGTTTTGACCAGCCTGCTGGCTGTCGTCGGCGTGTTGTTTCTTATGGTTGCCCGTGTGGACAAGATAGCAACATCGGCTATATCGGATAATAGAGAACTCGATATGGCTATCGACGCAGTCACTGCGCAGATAGCACAGGAATTGGCCCTGGATGTGCCGGGCGACCCAAACAGGGACGAGGAATACTATGATTATCCCGATGACAGAAACGCCTGGCTGGCAAGTCTTGAGCCGTTTGAATCGGGTTCTGGCACAAGCGAGTACCGATACAAATGGTTGCATATAAGTGACCTCTATCGCGTGCTCGAAAGCCAGCCCTACGCCCCTATAGCCTACCTCGACGCGGATGCCGACGGGGACGGAGTGGCCGATTCTATATGGGCAGAGATGCCAGAGGTCACCTCCAGCAAGGGCTGGCCCATTTATGCGGCCGTCAGACTCATCGATAACGGTGCAATGTTAAATGTCAATACGGCGTACAAGTTCGACCCGTGCGAAGTACCACTGCTGCTCGAAAGAATCGATGGCTCAAGCCAAATGCAGATAAACCTGGCGGCACTTTCGCAAAGGGGAGCGAACGGTACACTTTCTCATGCAGCAGACGTCCTCCACGCTGTGCGATGCGGCACAGAGTCGCCGGATTTATTATCGTATGAGCGGAATGTTGTCTGGCGTTATAACGAGCCAAACGGGCTTTACACACCTTTTGACATTTCCGACGAATTGGAACTGCGAAATAGATTCTTACTTAATCAGCGGGATACATATACGCGAATAGAGCAGATAGAATGGACGAAAGCTTTTCGGAATAATACCAACCTGGAAGTACCTATAGGAACGTCAAGCTCTACCCTCGACGATTGGTTTCAACATGCAAATATCTCTGCAAATCCGGATGTCTATGATTATCGGCACATTGCAACCACCTATAATATGGGCCGGATTATCAGGCCGGACGGCGGGAAAATGCTGAATGTGAACGAGCTTGAGTATGTGCCAACAAATGAGACCTCGCGTATAATAAGGATGGCTCTTATTGATGCTGGCGACATAGATGTTAGTGCAACCGCTGCCCAAATAACAGCTAACCTGATTGACTTCCGCGACTACGACGAGATTGTAACACCCGTTGTTGATAATACGGTTGTGCCTCCAAAGACCTATTACGGTTTTGAGCGTCCCTGTACTTATATATCTGAGTTGGTACGTAATTTTACAACAGATGCCAATGGCACACACACGTCTTATGCAATCGAACTTTACAAGCCATATTTCGAAGATGAGGACCCCGTTGGCTGGCAGCTCGTAATTGACAATCCGCCGAGGGTAGTTGATGTTAATTGGTCGGGCACAAGGCGGTTTCACGTAATAGAATGGCAGGACCCAGAGGCGCTGCTATCGGCGACTTTTCTCGAGCCGAATAGTCCTAATCCCCTTGATGGGGCGATGTGGGTGGACCCTATGGTCGAACTTGCCTGGCCGGCCAGACCGCGGGCCGCCGAACATTACTTGTACCTGGGCACAGGTTTTGAAGATGTCAATGGTGCCGGCGCAGGCTCTGAGATAGCCATCCTGACTACTAATACCTATGACGTTAACGACTATAACGCCAGTGGGCTTCAACCTAAAACCACTTACTATTGGCGGGTAGATGATGTTAACGGTACCGATACCTGGAAGGGTGATGTCTGGAGGTTTACCACGACCCAGTCCGGTTCCGGTTACAGCACCCCGATTGCTCAAGTCGCCGGTGGGTGGTCACCCGGCCAGACTGTTTTCGATGTTGGCAGTGTTATAAAACTGCGGCGTTTTGTTCCCGGAACGAGCGAGTACATTACTGTTGATTCCGTACAGGTGCCGGATTGGTTGGTCGCGGGCACCGGGACTCGCAGTTTGCAGCGAGATATAACTTTGCATAAGTGCATAAGGCGTCTGTGGGCCGATGTTAGTGAGCCGAACGGAACTCTCAGCTATCGCAATAACTATGTTGACGACCTTCACCCGGAGTTGATTCAGGCACATCCTTACCTTGACCCCAGTGTTTATGGAATCGAAGGTTTCAAAAATATCGGCGAAATAGGCAAAGTTTTCGCGGTAGATGCCTGTGGAATCGGACGAGATGATATCGAGGAAAATGTACGAATTAACCTCGCCGATGCTCGCTATCAACAGATATTTAATTATCTGACCGTCTTTGACCCAACTGCAGACCTGATTAACAATGATGGTGACGTGAACTCAACTGGCTTCGAAATCATAGATGAATTTGACCTTGACCTCGATGGGTATCCGGAGCCGGGCGATGAGCTTAAGATTCCCGGCAGAATAAACATTAACACCGCTCCCTGGTACGTAATAGCGCAGTTGCCCTGGATGACGCCTGAAATTGCTCAGGCAATCGCTTTCTATCGTCACGCTCCTCAAGGGCCCTTCCGAAGCATCGGGCAGTTAAATAACGTTGCTGGAATGAACCTCTGTGCGAATGATGGTAAGCTCGAATTCCCGGACTTGACGCCGGAAGACGGCATGGACGGCGATCTGGAGGAGCGGGACTTAATCTTCGCACGCATCAGTAATCTTGTTGCTGTGCGCAGCGATGTCTTTACCGCTTACATTCTTGTTCGCATCGGCGCTGATGGGCCGCAGACAAGAGCTGTAGCCATACTTGACAGAAGCAATGTCTATTATGACCCTGATACAAAACAGATGGTCGGCAGAGTAAAAGTTATTGCTCTGCACTCCGTACCCGACCCGAGGTAATTCGGGTCCTGCTTTTCATATCTCGTACTGCTCTGTTGAAAAATCGCTCAAGCGGACACCGTCATTTCGACCGCAAATTAAAACGTGAGCTTCCAATCACGGAGCCACCCGCCTGCGAAGGCGAGTAGCAGGAATCCACCCTATACGCTACCCGCTAATTTGGCCTGCGTTTTTTCCTTGCAAGTCGTTCTTCTATAGTGTAAATATCCAATTGATATGCGGACGCCGCGTGCGCAGGGCCAGTGAGCTTGATGTTATGCGGAAACAATACAAACCCCGGATTTCCCGGATGAAGTCGTAGGGGCAGCCCTATGTGGCTGCCCAAATTCGTAAATAGAAAATAGACAGCAATCGATTGAAACGCCCCGCACTCAGCGTAGTGCGGGGGAAAAAAATTTGTTAGAATAAAGGGTGATTTGCCACAGATAAAGCGTTATCTGCCATAAATGAAGCGCCAGTTGCGGCATATTAAGCGTGATATATTGCAAACGAAGCGAAGCAATCTACTTGCACTTGACTAACGGCCAACAAGACGGTTTTCACTTGTGCATAGCTGAATCGAAAAAACTCCTCATAGCTAATCGGTAGGCTTCCTTAATAAGCGCCTTGAACCAAGCTCGTATGCGCCACAGTTTACCACGAGCAGTCTTTTGCTCTGGTTCTCCTCGCTTTTTGTCTGTTAAATCCGCAGTAGCTTTCTCTGCACCTATCCGCTCACCATCCTCCCAGTAAAGCTGTCCGACACACCACGTATGAGCGCTTCTCAAGTATTCCTTTGGGTTAGTTGAATCGGCAGGCACATCTTTGATTTCAGGGCGATTGGCACGTATTTTTTCAACATATTTTTGGGTTTCGTGGTAAGCTGTGGCAAGCGTCGTTCTGATGGCCTTGTCCACGTGAGGATTACGGCTTTGATAAACTTCTAAGTTCCGAACGTTATCCAGCACATAGTCGATATACTTCAATAAGTTGCTGACCGTGTCCCCATTTGATTTCTGCGGCTTGTTTGCTGGCTTTTTCATCTGCTTACCTTTCCGCTGGTCAGGCGGGCGCTTTTTGTTTTAATGGCGTGCCTGCTTCAGATTGTTCCATACACCTGTATTTTATCGCATAATCACTTAAAAGGCAAAGACTTGCCGCATTTTTCCTTGATGTATAGCTTAAAACATGTAGGATTTTATTGAGTTAGACGTGGGCCAAATTTTTTTAGGGAGAATCAAAATGAGGCAAAATACGCTAATAGCTGGGATTGTTTCGGGCGCTTTGTGTTTTACTATCGGTTTTGGGGGTGGAGCACTATTGACAAGGCCAAGCAGAGAGAAAACCGAAGCTGCCATTGCAACTGCACAAGCGAAGGCAAAAGAGGCACAGGCGACTGCACAGCAGGAAATCAAGGCTGCCGAATTAGAAACAGAACTTTTAAGAGGCAAGTTAAAACGTCTTACCGCTGAACTCAAGCAAGCCAAGAATGACAACGAGCTACTGGCAAGTCAGCTACAAGAAGCGCGAAGTGCGACCCGGGTCTCATCAACAACGAAGAAGGCCACCAAAGAGCTCATTCCCTATAAAATCATTAACCGAGAGGAATTTTTGGATTATAAGATATCCTTTGACATTCGTGTTGGCCGAGTCAATGGAAAGCTTCCCACTGAAAAGCAATTAGCGGATATTTCACATTATCTCAAAAGCAAAGAGAAACCACACAAGCGAACCTTTGTTTGCTTTTATTTGCCAGATATGGAAGTGGGTGCGGGTGCTTGGGCAACGGCCCACCACAATCCAGACTTAAAGGTTTGGATAAGTCATTCTAATAAGGTAACTACAGGTGCCACAAATATGCATCTTGGTATTCTTGCCGACAGATATTCTGACGGCAATATATCTGTAGGCTTTTATTCTTATGATTCCAAAGGCAGCTATTCTTGGGTTGGAGAAGGGCTGTTAACATTGATAATCAAAAATGAAAAAGGTAAGATTATCAAAGAATGGGAAAAAAGTATCGACAGACAAGGGATCTCGCTTGAAATATATATGGGTTCAGCAATTCATTCTGTAAGGTCGATGGATGCTGACTATAAGACTAATAATGGAAAAATATATACCCAGGAAAATATTTCCCTTGAGCGGTTGTTACAGGAATAAGTAATTCAAAAATCAAAATATGCCAACTTTATCATTTGTTTAAACTCATAAGTATTAAAACGGGAAATCTGGGGACACCATACTAATTTCTTGACAGAGAATTGTATTTGTCGGGGAAAATCAAAGGTGTCCGGCCATAAAATATCAAATCAGTGTAAATCAGTGTTAATCCGTGTCTAATTTCTTTTGTGCCTTTTCGTGGCTAATATAAAAATTTTTTACTTTACATTCAACATTAACCGTTGTATAATATTCACCAAACTAATACGCTAAAACAATTAATAGTCAATAGTCAATAGTAAATAGTAAATGGAGTTCGCTCATCATAACCACCGGGCTCAACAATCAACAATCAACTATGAACAATGAACAACAAGCAGCGAATTATGCAAAACAAACCCAATTTACTGAATGCCCAAATGAACGTAAATAAAGTATTAACAAAAGATTATGAAAATGTACGCCTTCACAGACGTGGAAAAAACAAACCCAATCAAACCCAATTTCAAACTTTTTGCTGGGGATGTCATACGGAGAAAATTATGTTCAAAAGAACAATTTGTTTGATGTACTTACTTCTTTGTATTGTCCTGTCGGGTTGTTCAATCGGCGAGAGGCAGCCGCAGTACACAGCCGATTGGGATTCGCTAAAAGAACACAACGCGGCGCCGGACTGGTTTCGGGATGCGAAGTTCGGCATCTACTTTCACTGGGGCGTCTATACCGTCCCTGCGTTCGGAAATGAGTGGTACCCGCGCAATATGCACAAAAAGGACCGCTCGGAATACAAGCATCACATCGATACATACGGCGACCCGTCGGAGTTCGGCTATCACGATTTTGTGCCGATGTTCAAGGCCGAGAAGTTCAACGCCGACGAATGGGCTCAACTGTTTGAGCAGGCGGGCGCCCGTTTCGCCGGTCCGGTTGCAGAACACCACGACGGCTTCTCA
>JGI10211J34971_10001791_pt1 | contig 17648 bp, 21 predicted proteins | sample Etolagsediment_FD_34971 | JGI IMG/M metagenome (IMG submission 34971) | reverse complement strand
TCATGTCGGCGGATGTAGGAGAAACAGACGCCCTTAATATTACAAATGTCTCATAGGTATGAGGGTCAAATTAAATCCGAAGGAACGTCTGAAGAGATAAAGAGTTCTTCTGACATAAGAGAGGCCTATCTCGGAATTTAGCTTTGACATTCTATTTTATTCACTATTTTACCGATAACTTTTGATATGCCTCTTGAATCTCTTTAAACCTCTTTTCTGCTAATGACTTAAATTCATCACCCAAATGATTTACCTTATCTGGGTGGTATTTGTTAGCCAATTTTCTATAGGCATTCTTTATCTCACTTGCTGAGGCATGCCTATTCACTCCTAAGATTTCATACGGATCATGTTGAGAAAATTGTGTCCCCGTTTGACCTCTTTGCTTATTCTCTTGATATGCTTCACCGCTCGTGCTTTCCCTTTGTCGGTAATACTCTTGCCTAAATTGAGACCGCATTTTGCCTGGTCGGTAAATAAAATACCAATAGAGCAGTCCCACAGTGATGGCATCCTCAACCCATCCGATAGGTCCCACCAAAAATTCGGGTAAAAGATCAAAGGGGCTCAAGATGTAAAGTATTAAAAGTAAATAAATCCAGACTCGCATTTTCTAAACAGTTTTTTAGAGATCAATCTTTGTTCCTACACTGTTAAGCGCAAAGGATGACGGAAACTCTTCTGAGAATTTCTTAATTGCCTCCCATCCGGTACAATGCATCGGGATAATAAGTTCAGGCTTAATTTTCTTAAACTCGATGATTGTTTTTTCAATTATAGGCTCAAATATGGGTCCTGACAGGTGAAAACCACCTATTACAGCATGAATTTTATCGATGCCAGTTATCTTTTTGGCATAAAAAACAGTATTGATAATTCCTGCATGACCACATCCAGAAATTATGAGCAATCCCTTATCTTTTATCTTTATTACAATGGATTGATCATCAAGTATTATATCTGGTTCCACCTTTCCGTTCCTTTCTATAGAGGCATTCGGTAATCCTTTTTCAAATTCTGTTACCCTTTCAACTTCTCCTGTTATTGCTATCATGTTATCTATCCATAAAGATGGAGATTTCTTTTCAACTATTTTAAGGCCAGTATTTTCTATATCATCTCTTACGAGGGTTTGTGGGAACAAGAGCCTTCTTCCATCGTCGAGACCAAAGAAACGGGTCGAAATAAAGGCATCAGGGTGAAGTATTAAGGGAATAGATCTTTCCAGACTCTTCGCTATAGGGTGAAGTGCACCAGTATGATCCATATGGCCATGGCTGAGGACAATGGCCTCTATTTGTCGTGGATCCACTCCNAAAATCTCCATGTTATGGGGTACACCAATCTTAGTATATCCACAATCAAAGAGAATACAGTGAGATTTCTCATCTTTTTTTACCGTGATCATNAGAGAGAGACCATGTTCGGCCAAGAGAGCATCAGTGGGTATAGTTCCTGTTATTGCAAGTGGGGGTCGCGTGANCCCAGGGGAATTTCTCAGAAGAACATCAACATAGTTATCCATAAGGGTAGTTACTTCAACGCTGTCAACCTCTTTTAANTCATTTGCTACGTCATTTGCCATTGTTTTCTCCTTTCGTAACATTGCAAAGCCTTATTCCAGGCTTCAGTTTTTTTGATCTGCAGATAGAAATATTTAATATTGTCTTCGATTATACTATAATACGTTTTTATACAACAACTTTTCTGTAATCATTTACTCGTTTAAAGTTTGGCAGGTCTTCCTATCAATTCTCCTCCCAAGAAAATGGATTGTCTTTGCTAAAATCAGGGATTAAATGTTCCGTAGAAGCAAATGCGTGTGTTTGCATGTAGACATTTTCAAAGCCCAATTCCTCTGCCTTGGCCAGAACCCCATCATATTCATTGTTTGAAATTTCCCTATTTATTTCCTCTGGAACAGGATTGCATGGGTAAAACTGACTCATCAGGCTTAAATAAACTTTGGTAGAAATATTCGCTGCAATCCATTCCAATATGGTCCATGATTCTTCCATATGTCCCGGTAAAATAAGATGCCTTAGTAAAACTCCTTTCTTTGCATTTCCCTCATTATCAATTTCAAGGTTTCCTACCTGTCTGTACATTTCCTTAATTGCTTTAGTCGCTCTTTCAGGATAGTCAGGGGCTTTAGAAAAACTCGATGAAGTATCTCCGGTACTATATTTATAATCAGGCAAATAGATGTCGATAATTCCATCGAGCTTTGATATTGTTTCATATGATTCATAGGAGCTGGTATTATAAACAATGGGAATCTCTAACCCATGAGTAAATGATATTTTCAATGCCTCAAGAATAGGCACTATCATATGCGTTGGAGTAACCAGATTAATATTTAATGCCCCCTTCTCTTGTAAAATGAGAAAGATTGAGGCCAACTTTTCAGGGGTAACAATGGTCCCCCGAACTTGCCAGCTAATTTGGTAATTCTGGCAAAAAACACATCTCAAGTTGCATCCAGCAAAAAAAACAGCCCCTGATCCTGAAACTGAAGTTCCCGTTTTAACATTATTTTTATAATCAAAATAGCCGCTCAGACATGGCTCTTCTCCAAAATGAAGACAATAACTGGACACTACGGGTAGATTACCTGCTCCGCAGAAACCAATTTCGCCTTTATCTCTATTGACATGGCACATTCTCGGACAGAGATGGCAATTAAAGGCATTATCAGCGAGTCCATCAATGGCATTTTCAACCAGGTTGATCTTTTCGTCAACGGTTTTTATTGAATTACAAATTCCCATATCCCACGGTGCGGAATCCCCTATTCCTTCAATCATATCTCAGTGTCGGCCAGAATGATAACTATGAATTTTCATAGATTGTTTAGAAATCCCTATAGTGCCTTCTTTATAGCACGAGAAGCTCTTAGGCCTTCATTACTTTCTGACGAAGTTAAAAGGTGAGCTGGAAGGTCCTGTGATTTCGGGGAGGCACGGAGTTTCAGGTAAGGCTTGTTCCTTGATACATTTTTTGTTTAATCATTATTGAACAGCTCGATACTGCGCCAGTTTCCTGCGTGCCTCTGGATGATCGTGATTGTGGTAAAGAATCTCCTCATAGGTATGACGAGCTGTATCGGTTTTTCCCATTACCTCCATTATTCTGGCCTTGTGAAGAAGGGCTGCCTCATTTCTCGGTTCCACAGCAAGGGACTTGTCGAAATAATCCAAGGCCACCTCCAAATTACGAACGCTCTTACCATATGCATGGAACCACCCAAGAAAGCTGTAGATAATTGTCTTGTATTCCAAGAGCTCCAAGGCCTCTTTTGCAAGCTCAACAGCATGGGTCTCTAGGTACTCATGCCCGCCCGAGGCAATCAGCGATACATAGTGGCGCAACAAGGTGATAAAAATCCATGGCTCCGGCATAGGTTGGGTAACAGCATATTGCATTTTATCGAGCAATCCATTCTGCATTGAAACAGGCATTGAGGGCACTATCTCAAAATTCAAGAAAGATTCGACCTCGTAGACCGGGATCTTTTGGCCGAGGCCTTTGAATACCAAGCTCCTCGGGCTACTGAAAGAGGCATTGATCGAACTGCTCTCCAGACATCTCTTATAGAAGCTGTCACCGATCATAACTTGATAGGCACTTCCCTCTCGCGAGGATGACTCGATGCGTTTGGCCACATTTATGGCATAGCCTTCGATAGTGGGCTGCTCCTCACCCATTTTCACTCGCCAGTCCCTCACATCCTTGATAACCTTTCCAGAGTTAATACCTACGCCGACTCGCGAAACAAGTCGTCCTTCTTTCAAAATCCTCTCATTAAAGGCAGAGACCAACCAGGCAAGCTTGATCTTAGCAGCAATGAGCAGTGCATTGCGCATATCAAAGCTTACAGCCCCAGAATAGAGGAAAACGCACAGTTCATCACCTGCAATGGACCAACAAGAATCAAGACCCTTACCTTGGTAGCCGTAGTGGCTTAGATGATGGGAGGTAACCTCATACATGGTACTCTGGAAATCGATAATCATTTCATCGTATTCGTGGAGCGTCAAATTCTTTGACATCTCAGTAGAACTCATAAGATCGGCAAAGAGGATGGTTGCAATAATGGTTTCTTTCATGGGCTATAGCTCAAGGTCAATAGTACGTTCTCTAATATCGTCTTTCATCCTTTGGATTTCCTTGGAAAAATCATTAACTTGTTTCTCCAGGTTCGCTATTTCCCTATCATTCGCCTGGGCAATTCTCTGCACTGTCTTCTCATTCTCACTAATGGAAATCCTCAGAGGCCTAGTTTTGTTGTCAATTTCTGCCATGAGGTTCTGATTGCTCTCATGTATTGTGTTAGATTTCTTTGATAACTCATTAACTTTATTGTCTAACTCATTTATCTTTTCAACAAATACCTCCTTAAGAGAAACATGCTTTTTTTCAAGGTTGTTGAAAATATCCTTGAGATATTTTTTCAGGACAATAATTTGTTTTTCTGTTTCAAGTATTTTTATCTTCACCTTTTTTAGCATCATAATACCGTATATAATGGATATAACGATCAATAGCAGAAGAATAATATCTATATAACTTCCACCTGCCAAGAACTTGTTAATTATCATGGTTGCTATATCTCCTCTTTTTTAGACCTTTTGCTTTCCCGCATGCTCTTTTTACAGTGGAAAATCTCTCTCTTATCTTGACAGCATTCAGTCCTTTTGCCCGCTACACAATCTCTTTTTCCATGTTGAGGCACTACCCAACTATTTTAATGAGAAAACTGAGTTTCATTTTTTAGTTCTGCAACTCACCCATACTAACAATTAAAATTTAAACAATGTGATATTATTTCAGGGTATAAGTCAAGGAAATTATAGAGATTCCCTTCTTTGGCATTTAAAGCCTCTTTTCAGGAGATCTATCAAAGCCTTTCTCTTGGCACTGTTTTTTACATTGACAGGAAAAAATCAATTTCGTAATGTGGTACGAAATTATCAGTAATTATAGGCTGTTTGGTGAGGCCCTATAAAAAATTTATAAATCTCGGAGAGACTCTTCTAAAATTATAATATTTTCAACTCCTAAGGACTAACAAATGAAAATTACATTCTGGGGAACAAGAGGATCTACACCAGTACCGGGAAAAGATACCATTATCTACGGAGGAAACACAACCTGCCTGGAGATGGATCTTATGAGTGGAAAAAAGATAATATTAGATGCTGGTACAGGAATTCGGTCTCTTGGCAATGAATTGGAATCTTACAAAGAAAATATAGATATATATCTTCTTATTACCCATATCCATTGGGATCATATTTTTGGTTTCCCTTTTTTTTCGCCAATATATCAATCCTCAACCAAAATCAAAGTTGATGGATACAATTTATGCATGAAAGGCCTTAGATACAGTTTTGACAATAGAATGGGAGATGGCTTTTGGCCAGTTAGGTTTGAGGAACTCAGTGCAGACATACAATTTATTGACAAATTGAAGAATGGCTCATTTGAAATTGATGGCGTTATCATAGATACTGTTCCCTTACATCACCCCCAAGGAGGATTAGGGTTTCGGTTTCGTGAGGGAGGGAAAACCCTTGTGTTTTTGACTGATAATGAGCTTGATGTTACCAAAAAATTATTCAATAATTATATCACCTTTTGTAAAGAAGCAGATATCCTTATCCATGATAGCCATTACACACCTGAGGAAATAACGAAACATAGGGGGTGGGGTCATTCAGATTATCAATCAGCAATTGATCTTGCTCTGAAGGCTCATGTGAAAAAACTTGTTCTTTTTCACCACGCGCCAGAAAGAAAAGATAGCGATATGATTAAATTAACGATTCTCTGTCAAGACTTAATGAAGGAAAAAAATTTAGATTTAGAGATAGAGGCAGCTAAAGAAAATTCTGTGCTTGTGCTTTAAAAATAAACCACGTGTATGTATTGGGGTTATTTCATTCCCTTTTTATGTCAGACATTATACTTGATAGATCGGATAACAATTCAAAAATCCTTTCCGCCTTATTTGGATCTATTGTTCCCACACCACAGGCAGGTGTAATAATGGACCTTTCAGCCACGGTACTTCTATCAATGCCCCACTGATAAAATGTATCAAGTCCTTTTTCTAACTGCATTTTTAAATCATCAAGTGTTTCCTCACCGGTAAAGGTAGTGGTAGGAACTATTCCCCATGCAACTGTGCCCCCATTTTCAAGAAATGTTAGGATTTCCTTTCTGTAAAGCAAAAAATAATCCATATAATCAAAGGCATCAAAATTTACAATATCAACACCTGTTTCAATTATCATTGACCAATCGGTATTTCCACAGCAGTGGATTCCAANTAATGCATCACTTCGTGATCTTACGTACTCNATAACCTCTCGTAAAAACGTAATGACTTCTTCTCTTTGGATAGGCGTAAAGGCTGAGCCAAAACTGGAAAGGTATGGTTCATCTATAAAGATTATGACCCTCTTATCCGATAAAGACATCTTATTAATAATCCATAAGGCCTTAATGGCCAAGCCCTTTACTATCGTATCCATAATTTCATTATTGGAAAGGGCAGATTTTCCCTTTGTATCGAGTAGATTTCCCGCAAAAGTAATGGGCCCTACTATCTGACCCTTAATAAAAGGACCATAACTCTGGGGGTTTTTTTCAATCAATTCTAAAAGTTTATACAGACCAGCTGCATATTCATGGCTGATAGAAAAATAATCTATATCCTCGGCCATAAAATGTTCATAAAAAGAGATAAGTTCATTATCCTGTGTATCTGTAGTGCGGATGAACAGGGAGTTTTTATTTCGATCCATTTCAATTCGTGGAAACCTTTGACTTGCCTGGATGGTCATATCTTCAAAATGGCTCCGCTTAACGAACTGAGGCCAAAAGGGTATGCCCGGAAAAAATTTGAGGATGTGCTGGCAGGTTGTATCTACATCCAAGAAAGGTACGCTCCCTACACCTGTAGCCATAAAATTAAAGGCAAAGCTTTTTTTCAATTCACTCCTTACCCTACCCGCTCAATGTATTCTTTTGAGCGCGTGTCGATCCGAACGGTGTCTCCGATATTGACGAAAAGTGGCACTTGGATAACGCCTCCTGATTCAAGGGTGGCTGGTTTACTCCCTCCGGTTGCCGTATTTCCCTTAATTCCTGGCTCAGTTTGTGCAACATCTAAATCAACAAAATTGGGAAGCTCAACATCCATTATCCTTTCGTTATATATCAGTACCTTGACATTTGTGTTTTCTTTTAAAAAAAGTCTATTCTCTTTTAACTGTTCAGCTGATAAAAAACTCTGTTCAAAGGTTTCGGTATCCATAAAACAAAACTCACCTTTGTTCTGGTAGAGGTATTGCATTTCCTTTTCCTGTATATTTGGGGGCGTAACCTTTTCTCCAGCTCTAAATGTTTTCTCCAAAACTTGTCCGGTAATCATATTTTTTAGTTTTGTCCTCACAAATGCCCCACCTTTGCCTGGTTTTACATGCAAAAACTCTATCACGGTAAATGGTTTCCCATCCAATTCTATCTTTAATCCTGTTCTAAAATCTGCTGTTGAGTACATTGATGTCTTATGTCCTTTTTTGCGGTCAATATGTTAAGTCGTTAAGTAGCTCCTGAGAAACGTAATCTGCATGCTCTCCGTAGCGTTTCTTTCATATATAACCCTGAAGCAAAGCGCCAGGGTCATTTGCTGTGTAGTAATAGGAAAATTACTCAATCATTACATAAAAATTGTGGTGCAACAATAGGTTTACGCTTGGCTTGAAAGGCCTATAATTTTTCCCTTATCTATATTAATAAGCCACCTTTCTAAGGTTCCTATTATTGTTAATGTCTTTTCTTTTAGTATCGCTTCATGAGATCTCTCAGGCTCTTTAGTTTTTATTATTGCCTTCAATTCTTCGAGCCTATTTTTATATTTTTCATCATCAGGAAAATCCTTAACGACTTGTGTGTATATCTTGATTGCCTCTTCTAATTCTCCCTGTTTATAATAAATTTCTGCTAATGTTGATGTTGGAAGAATTGATACTTCTTCTTTTAGCGGAGCATCTAATTCAGATAAAAGTCGAGCTGCATCCTGTTCATTGCTATAGTGCGCTAAATAGAGCTTTAAGGATTTTATTGCCTCTTCAACCCTATCCTCTTTCCTAAAAACCTCAGCTTTAAGTTTAAAATCTGAAGTTAACTCATCAATTTGCTTGCATATTATTTCCAATTCTACCTTTGCAAGTTCAATAGATTTCTGTTCAAAATATGTTTCTGCTAAAAGCTTTCTTATGTTAATATCATCAGGAAAAGATTCCAATACCTTAAGGCAAGCTCGTATTACTTTGTCAGGTTTCCCTTCCTTCTTTAAGATTTCAAGAAGTATAAGTCGTGCCTTTGGTGTTGCTATTTTATCTACAATTTCATCAAAGTTTTCATTTAATCCACTCATTTCTTGCCCCTTTTATCATTTACTCCTCGGTTTTTTTCTATCTTCTTTTTAGCACCTTTTGATTCCTTTTTAAAGCGGAATACGATTTCATTCTCCTTTACCATTCCCAATTGTTCTCGCGCTACTGATTCTAAATATTTATTGTCTTCCTTGAGTCGTCTGATTTCAGCAGCAAGCAACCTATTCTTTTCTTTAAAATTCTCTAAAATAGCCGAACATCTCTCTTTTTCTTTCTGCATTTTATAGAGGGCAATAAATCCACGCCGTCCAAAGCTTAACCAGGCTAACAAAAGGATTACAACAAAAGAAAAAAGTATAATATTGGTAACAACATTTTTTTTTAAAAACGCCAAATTTAGAAAACCTTCTCTTCCCTCCACTGTGCAGCTATCACAATGGAGTTAATCCCTGCTTTCTTGGCTAAATCCATAACCCTGATAACATGGCCATGTTTCACATCTCGATCGGCACTCAAAATAAGGGTGACCTTTCTTTCTTTCGTTGCCTCTTTAAGACTGCGATAAAGATTTTTTAACGACATTTTTTTCTTTTGCACGTAACAATTACCTGTTTTATCTAACGCTACATTCATAGCATCTGCTGGCTGATCTAGGCCTTTTTCTGACATATCAGGCAACGTAATATCAATCCCTGGTATGATGTCAAAGTGAGATGTCAACATAAAAAAAATAAGCAATAAAAACACAATATCAATTAAAGGAGCGATATTTACACCAAGGCTAATTTCCTCTCTCTTTGGCTGACTAAACCGCATTATTTTTACTACCCTCCATCGTGTCTACTAGTCTAATAGAGCTTTCCTCCATTTCAAAGATAAGAGTCTGGGCTTTATCAAAAACAAAACGATAGGCAACCAATGTGGGTATAGCCACTATCAATCCTGTAGCTGTTGTGATTAAAGCCTCAGCAATGCCTCCTGCAAGAGGTGCAGGGCCACCAACACCATAAATAGAGATAGCATTAAACGTTTTTATCATGCCTGATACTGTACCAAGTAAGCCGAGCAATGGTGAAAGATTAGCAATTGTTAATAATACTCCTGTATTTCTCTCTAATATAACGCCCTCTCTTCTTCCCTTCTCCTCAATGGCCTCCTTAACCAGCCACATCCCTCTCCCTGCATTCTTAAGACCAGCCAGAAAGGTTCGAGCAATTGAAGAGCTATTCCCCTGGCAAAGAAAAATTGCATCTGCAACCTTATTACGCTGCACAAGGTCTTCTATTGTCACAATAAAATCTTTTGGTATAATCAATTTTCTCCTCAATATCCACAATCTCTCCATAAAGACAGCAAGGGCAACAATAGAACAAAATATTATGGGATACATGAACGGACCACCTTTGACAACAAGTTCAATCAATTGTTTCCTCCACGTATATAAGGTTCTAAAGAGATTTAATATTGCTTACATAAGTATTAAAATAAAATACCCTTTTAAACATTTCAAGTCAAGAATAGCATTCCTTAGCATTCCTTAAGGGTAATAAGCTTGATGTTAAAATGCCCACGGTAACCAATATGCTCAAGACTCTCAGTGAAAAAGGTCTGCTTGACTATGAAAAATATGAATATCTTGCACTTACAGAAACAGGGAGTGATGTTGGACAAGAAATAGATCATAAGCATCAAATCCTCAAAAGTTTTTTAACTAATATATTGACTCACTCGTAAAAAGTCTTTTTCGAGTGATTTTCGCCGCTTTTAGAAAAAGATTCATACAATGCTGAGCATTACAATCGCCACACTGTGTGAGGAGCATTCCATGAATCCCAAAATGGGTATCATCAGTGAGAAAAAGAACTTTTTACGAGAACATCTATATTAAAGATAGACTATAATCAGGCTGATGAGGATGCCTGTAAAATGGAACATGCTGTCAGCCCTGCTACACTTGTGGCATTTGCAAACTTTACCGAATTTATTGAGAGCAGTCCCAGGGGTGGAGCAAGCTGGCTTTGCTAATTCAATGAATATGGGGAACATGGACAGCCAAAAGACAAATGTCCGGAGCGGATGAAACAGTTTGCCCAAAAATACAATGTAAAGATAAAGGAGATGAAAAAGATAAAGACGGAGGGAGAAAGATGATTTCGCTTACTACTGTGAATCCAGGCCAAGAGGTGGCTCTTATAGATATACAAGGAGGAAGAGTCCTCAGATCAAATCTTTACAGTATGGGCCTTGTTGTAGGAGTAAAGCTTACTATGGTGGCTAATAGAGGCTGTCCAATTATGATTGCATTAAATGACACCAGGCTGACCCTTGGTTTCGTTAGTGCACAAAAGATTATGGCAGAATAATTTTTTTCATCGTTTTAATGTGGGAGAGATGAAAGTATCAATACAGCCAGATATGAAAAATATTTTTCTAAGGTCTCACCGAATGAAATTTTTCTTCTGGAAGCTCCAGGCAGGTTAAATAATTTCCAAAAACTGCTCCAGTATCTATACCTATCTTGTTTTTCATGACCAAAGGGCTGTTAAATGGGGTATGTCCAAATATAACCACTTTGCCAAAATCGTAATCAGAATCGATAAATTCCCTTCTAATCCAAATCATATCATTGAAGCTTTGATCCTTAATCTCTATATTGGGGTGAAAACCAGCATGGACAATATAGTAATGCTCGAGCTCTATCATAGTTAAAAGTGAAGAAAAAAAGGCGAGATGAGAAGACGGAATAAGAGGATCATCCTGACTTCGCCTCATTTCCTCATAGCTTCTAAGTGTAGAGATGCCTCCGTTTAATAGGGAACTCTGGGAATCAACCCCTGACAAATAATCAAGAAACATCTGCTCATGGTTTCCAATAAGACATTGAATTAAGGAAGAATCCTCTTTTAATTTCAAAATAAAATCAATAACACCTTTTGAATTGTTTCCTCTGTCGATATAGTCTCCAATGAAAATGAGTCGATCACTTGCAGGATTCCACTCTATTTTATCAATAAGCCTTTGGAGCATCTCTAAGCACCCATGGACGTCCCCGATAATGAATATCTTCTCGTCACTCATAAATACCCTTTTAAAAAAAACAAAGGAGTGGTAAAAGTTTTGAGCAACTATATAAAAGGATTTTACTAAATAATCAAGTAAGATATTTCATTAGAACTCTAAAAGGAAGCCTAAGATCGAAAAAATGCAATAAATACAACGGATAAGCAAAAACAAGTAGCGAGTTTTATCTTAGTTTCATAAATAATACAGGTAACATTCTATGAAAGAACTAGTTCTGGCAACCCGTAACAAAGGAAAAATGAGGGAGTTTGAACTCCTCTTTAACGGGCTTCCTTTAGAGATTAAAGGGGTTTCTGAATTTCGAAGCGTAACTGAATTTGAAGAAGAAGGAAGCACATTTGAAGAAATTGCGATAAATAAGGCACACTATGTAGCAAAAGTACTTGACCTTCCTGCCATTGCAGATGATTCAGGGCTTGCAGTAGAGGCACTAAATGGAGCACCAGGTATCTTCTCGGCACGATATGCTGGAAAATCGGCCACTAATAATCAAAACAACCAAAAACTTCTTGAGAAAATGGCAGGGAAGGAAAACAGACATGCTATGTTTGTGTGTTCTATTGCCATATCCAAGCCAACTGGTCAGGTTTTAATGTATACTGGAAAATGTTCTGGGATAATCTTACCTGAACCCATAGGAACAAATGGTTTTGGATATGATCCCCTTTTTTACTATCCTCCATTAGAGAAAACATTTGCCCAATTATCGGTTGAAGAAAAAAGCAGGGTGAGCCATAGAGGGCAGGCCATGAGAAAGGTGAAAAATGACTTTGAAAAAATCATGATTTGGTTACAAGAAAAATGATCATACTCTCTTAGAATTCTACAATCTTTCTCCTTGACCGTTCAAAAACTTTTGAAATAGAATACTATGTTTAATTTGAAAAATGGAGCATCTATCCATGATAGAACTACAATTAAAGGAGGAGGTTGTGTGCTTTGAGATAGAAAAATTAAGTGAGAAAAGAGAAAATCGATTAAATGAATACAAATAGTAATAAAAAAGTAATTGAGATGTTTACACTCATACAGGAAGAGGCAAAAAAACACTTCACAGAGATAAAGGACAAAAATGACAATAATATCTTAATCGGTATGGCAACATGTGGCCTGGCATCAGGTGCATTAGAGGTAAAAGCGGCATTTGAGGAGGCTCTCGCAGAGAGAAAAATCAATGCCACTATTATGCCTGTCGGCTGTTTAGGGCATTGCTATGCCGAGCCCCTTGTTATCATTGAAAAACCTGGGTTTCCTCCTATCCTCTACCACGATGTCACACCTGGAAAGGCGCGACTCCTCGTTAAGGCCTTTTTAGAAGAAGATGATCCAGTTTTTGAACATATACTAGGGGCAATGGAAGCAAATGACCTTATACCTTCGGTAATGGAGTTCCCGCGATTCAATCAGGAAAAAAGGGTAGTTATGGCCAACAGTGGTGTAATTAATCCGGATGATATCTATCAATACATAGCAAAGGATGGATATTCTGCCCTGGTCAAGGCACTTACAACAGAGCCACAGGAAATAATTACTCAAATTAAAGAATCAGGTCTCAGAGGAAGAGGAGGTGCGGGTTTCTCAACTGGGAAAAAATGGCAATTTGTTCGGGATTCCAGTGAGGAAGAAAAAACTGTGATCTGCAATGCAGACGAAGGAGATCCTGGCGCCTATATGGATAGGACCATCCTTGAAAGTAGTCCCCATAAGATTATTGAGGGTATTGCCATCAGTGCATATGCGGTGGGGGCTACAAAGGCAATTATTTATATTAGGGCAGAATACCCCCTTGCAATAGAAAAGGCTAAAATGGCAATTGATCAGGCAAACGATATCGGCCTGTTAGGAAAGGGAATATTGGGCACGGACTTTAATTTCAACATATCTATATTCCAAGGTTCAGGAGCCTTTGTCTGTGGAGAGGAGACAGCACTTATACAGTCAATCCAAGGCGAAAGAGGTATGCCACAGTCAAGGCCACCCTACCCTGCCCAAAGCGGTTTGTGGGGAAAACCCACAATCATAAATAACGTTAAAACGTTTGGATCTATACCAGCCATAGTACAAAATGGAGCTCAGTGGTTCAAAGGAATTGGTACAGATAAAAGCCCTGGAACTGCAATATTCTCTGTAGTAGGAAATATTGTACATGCCGGCTTGGTTGAAATCCCAATGGGTGTGACCCTAAATGAGCTTATCTTTGATATCTGTGGAGGTATACCAGATCAAAAGAAATTTAAGGCAGTCCAGATCGGCGGACCTTCTGGAGGATGTCTGCCAAAAGATTTTCTCGATACACCCATTGATTTTGACTCCATCACACAGGCAGGCGCAATGATGGGTAGCGGTGGTATGGTCGTTATGGATGAAGATAGCTGTATGGTCGATGTAGCCAGATATTTTCTTGACTTCACCCAAAAGGAATCATGTGGAAAATGTACATTTTGTAGAATAGGGACCAAACACCTCCTTGACATCTTGAATAGGCTCACAAAAGGAGAAGGTCGAGAGGGTGATATAGAATTGTTAGAAAGTCTTAGTATGGACATAAAGGAAGGCTCTCTTTGTGGATTAGGAAAAACAGCCCCTAATCCAGTTTTAACAACCATTACATATTTTAGAGATGAATACGAGGCTCATATCAAGGAAAAACGCTGTCCTGCCATGATGTGTAGAGAATTAACAGCATATTATATTGATTTAGATACATGCGCCAGGGGCTGTGATGCCTGTGTGGGGAGCTGCCCTACTGAGGCAATATTTACAACAAGCAATAGAAAGAAGGGCGTTGACCAAACATTATGTGTAAAATGTGGAGAATGCATGGTAGCCTGTCCCCCAGAATATGATGCTGTAAGAAAAGTTTCTCCACCAGAACTCGCACCTATTATTGAACGCCCAAAGGAAGAGGTGAAGGACAGCTAATTATCGACAGGGTGAGGAGAAGCTGCATCCATGATAAAACTTGTAGTTGATGATAAAGAGATTGAAACCGAAGAGGGAAATACTATCCTTCAGGCATGTTTAGATAACGACATTTACATCCCCAATCTGTGTTACCTAAAAGAGATGGATAATTCGCCAGGCTCATGTAGGCTGTGCTTTGTTGAAATTGAGGGATATATCCAGCCCGTAATCTCATGTAAAGAAAAGGTTAAAGAGGGAATGGTAGTCACGACAAATACAGAACATATAAGAAGATTACAGAGGACTGCCTTTGAACTTCTTCTCTCTGTTCATCACGTCGATTGCCGTCATTGTCCCGCGAATAAAAAATGTGAGCTTCAGCGCATCTCCAAGTTTCTCCATTTCGGCCTAAAAACCAAAAGGATTGAACAACTTGAAAGAGATGTAAAGCAGGAACAAAACCATCCTTTACTGGAATATTATCCCTACCGGTGCGTTTTGTGTGGTAAATGTGTCTTTGTCTGCAAACAGAAAAATAGCCAACCCTTGTTAAGCCTTGCAAAAAGAGGACTTGACACAACTGTAAGCTTCTTTGGCGAAGAGGATATGGCCAGAAATAGGTGCAAGAATTGTTATGCCTGCGTAGACGTTTGCCCTGTTTCTGCCCTTTTAATTAAAAACAACCCTGATGAGGATTATGAAGAGGTATTGAAAGATGATAAAGGAAAATGCTGAACGCTTGATTAATGAGCTTCCAGAAGGTGTGGAACTGCTTGCAGCTGCCAAAGAAAGAAATGCACATGAAATATCTGAGGCAATAAAAGGGGGTATTAACATTATAGGAGAAAATTACCTCAACGATGCATTAGGTGTAATTAATGAAGTAACACAAAAGGCCAAATGGCACTTTATTGGACATTTACAGAGGAATAAGGTTAAAAAGGTCATTGATATCTTTGATATGATCGAATCTGTCGACTCCCTCAGATTGGCTAAGGAGATAGAAAAATGGTGCGAGAAACGAAATAAACTAATGCCCATATTGATTGAGGTTAATAGTGGGGAAGAAAATCAAAAAGCCGGGGTAGCTCCAAAGGATGTAACACAATTAATAACCGACATCTCCTCACTTACTAATGTTAAGATAATGGGATTGATGACCATGGGACCGAGATTCGGGGATCCTGAGGAATCACGACCTTATTTTAGAAAAACAAGGAAGATTTTCGAACAGATCAAAGATCTTCACCTCCCGAATGTTGAAATGAGATATCTCTCCATGGGCATGACAAATTCTTATGAGGTTGCGATACAAGAGGGAGCAAATTTAGTAAGGATAGGGACCAAGATATTTGGCCAAAGAGAAGGAAGCCAAACTTAGCGGGCTTCTTCCAAGAGAGCCATTTAATGTAACTATGTTGTCAAAAATTTTGGAGCAGTAATTGAGCTATGCAGCGAAAGAAATGAAGCGCCGTATGGGTAAAGCTGTCTCTCATTTTCAAATGATAGGAGATGGAGACAAAATATTGGTTGCTGTTTCAGGTGGCCAGGATAGTGTAGCTCTTTTATGGTTGCTAAGAGAACGTTTAAAAAGAATTCCTATAACGTATGATATAAAAGCAGTTCATGTAGAATTAGGCTTTGGGCAGGATACAGGGAAAAAGATGGAGGATTTTTTCAATGCAAATGGTTTTGATTATTGCATTATTAAAAGCAGATTCGGGCCACGCGCCCATGCAAAAGAAAACAAGGAAAATCCATGTTTTCTTTGCTCACGCCTGAGAAGAAAGGCCATATTTGAAAAGGCGGCAGAACTTGAATGTAATAAGATAGCATTTGGGCATCAGAAAGATGATTTCATAGAAACATTCTTTTTAAACCTCTTTTTTGCGGGATCAATTGATACCTTACAGCCTGTCCAGGAATTATTTCACGGTAAACTTTCAATTATACGGCCCTTTTATCTATTAAATAAGAATAGTATTAAACGATATGCNGATGAGACGGGATTTCCCGTAATAGATAATGGCTGCCCTACAGCACGATCATCAAAAAGGATGCAGATCAGGTCCCTGCTTTCAAATCTCTATACAACGAATAAAAAAATAAAAGGAAACATATTTAATGCATTAAGGAAAGATTTATTGTTGACCGCTGATCGGTACCCTTTTATGCTGAGTGATATCTATCAGAAAACAGTGAATGGATAACAGAAACCTTACCCTCAGGGTAATTGCTCAAAATCCTGCGTAAATTTACTGCTTTTTTAGGGCATGGGTATCTTTTTTGGTTATGCCCTTCCTTGAATTATTGAGCAGATACCCCTCAGGCACTCAAAATGAAATTAGGCTTTATTGGATTACCACAATCAGGCAAATTTACGATCTTTAAAGCACTGACTTCTGCACGAGGAACAATAAGTCAAGAAAAGGTCAAGAAAGGTGAACAGCTTATTGCAACCGTTAATGTACCAGATGAAAGAGTAGATTACCTGAGAGAGACCTATAAGCCAAAAAAAACCATCTATTCTCAGGTAGAATATCTGCTGCCTGGAAAAACAATAGATATCGATCATTCCTCAGGAGAAAAAGAAAATGTCACCCTTAATGCAGTGAGAGTCTGCGACGGATTGATTCACGTTATAAAAAATTTTCAGATTTTTGGAGGTCCTCCTCCCACACCTGAAGAAGATTTCTTTAAACTAGAATCAGAAATGATAGTCAGTGATCTTTTAGTGGCTGAAAAGAGGGTGGAAAAAATAAAATTAGATGAAAAAAAGGGAAAAACAATACATGCTGAGGAACCTTCTCTTTTAAAAAGATGCATTGATATTCTCTCTGAAGATAAGCCATTGAGGGATAATTCTGAGATAGCTCATTCTCCACTCCTCAGAGGTTTTACCTTTTTATCTGCTAAACCCATGCTGGTAATTGTAAACAACTCAGACGAAGATGAAGATCTACCCAGGATGCCTCATATCCCGAAAAATGTCGAACTCATGGTAGTTCGGGGTAAATTAGAGATGGAGATAGGAGAGATGGACCAAGAGGAGGCGCAGGAATTTTTATCAGCCTTTAATATTGAAGTTTCTCTCCTCGATAGGGTTATCAAGCGTTCCTTTGCTTCGTCTGACCTCATTTCCTTTTTTACAATCGTGGAAAATGAGGTAAGATCATGGTCAATCACCAAAGGTACATCAGCAATAGATGCTGCTGACCTCATCCATTCAGATATGAAAAAGGGATTTATAAAGGC
>JGI10211J34971_10001790_pt1 | contig 17651 bp, 8 predicted proteins | sample Etolagsediment_FD_34971 | JGI IMG/M metagenome (IMG submission 34971) | reverse complement strand
AAAAAGAAAAATCAATAGCTCGCTTTATTTCAAATTATAAAAAACTCCCTGAATTTGTCAAGAACAGGTTTGTGATAGAGAATGACGACCGCTCTTACAGTCTTAAAGACTGCTTAGGTATAAGCAAGAAAACAAAAATACCTATTGTTTTTGACCAATTTCATCATGAATGCAAAAACAAAGGAGAACCTGTGAAAAAAGCAATGAAACTTGCTCAAAATACCTGGAAGAAAAAAGACGGATTATTGATAGTCCATTACAGTGACCCAAAGAAAAACGCAAGAATAGGGTCTCATTCAGAGCATATTGATTTAGTTAGATTCAAGAAATTCATTAAAGAAACGAAAAATATTGATTATGACTTGATGCTTGAAATAAAAGACAAAGAAAAAAGTGCTTTGAAAGCAATTAAAATCTTGAAAAAGCTTAAATACTTTAAATCATAATTTAATCTAAAAGAGGTGCAAAATGAAAAAAAGATATGCACATATCAATTTCAAGCCACCAAAATCAGTGCAAAAAGCTGCGAAACGAGGCCTTGAACTGAGAAAAAAGTTCAAAAGAGGCGGATTGAGTTCTAAAGAAGCAGGAAAATTAGGAATCGGCTCTGGTATTGTTCGCGCAATTGATTTAGCAGAGGGCTCTAACATGTCACCTTCAACAGTTAAAAGAATGAAGAATTACTTTACAAGGCATCAAAAAGATAAAAGACTGGGGTGGGCTAATCCAAGCAACCCGTCAAATGGCTATATTGCCTGGCTGTTATGGGGCGGAGACCCTGGCTGGGCCTGGGCAAGAAAGATAGTTAAGCAGATGAATGCAGCAGACAAGAAACATGAAAAAAAGTAATATCTTCAAACTAATAGCATCTTTGATAATACCTTTTATAGCCGCAGGAATCGGCTCATTATTTACATCACAAACAGTTTCAACCTGGTATGAAACACTGCAAAGGCCGGTATTCTCACCCCCAAACTGGATTTTCTCCCCTGTCTGGACAATACTGTTCCTGATGATGGGTCTTTCTCTTTATCTTGTGTGGAAAAAAGGAATCAAGACAAAGAAAGCAAAAACAGCAATAACCTTCTTTGGAATACAATTAGGCCTGAATGCGCTTTGGTCTATCTTGTTCTTTGGCCTGCAATCCCCATCACTGGCATTCATGGAAATAATAGTTCTCTGGTTTGCCATCTTAGGCACAATAGTATCATTTTACAAGATTTCAAGAAAAGCAGCATACTTGCTGATACCTTATATCTTATGGGTAAGCTTTGCAATAATACTTAATTTTGCAATAGTAATACTTAATCTATGAATCTCTTCCTTTACCAGAATCAGTGATTTCAATCAAATCCTCAGGATATGGCCGGAAAAAAGTCTGGTTAGCCAGATATTCATCATTAAATCTCAGAACCCAATCCTTAAGAAGTATAAGTATTGAACTTAAAGGTATTTTTGCGTCTCTGTATTCTTCTATCAGGTGATGAAAATATTTCTTTTCCTTAGGCTTTAGTTTCTTAGAGAAATGATTATACGCGTGCATCAAGACGTTGATGTTAGAAGTGTATCTTGAAGCCTTTTTTAATGCAGTTTTAAGATGCTTTTCGTATTCATCTGCAGTTATCTTGAAATTCTTTGCCTGGTTTGCAAGAATATGTCCAAGAATGCGTAGCTCTTTCTGGTTGTAAACCATAAGCAAAAATTTATTTTTTGAGTGAAAATCCATCAACCTGGCTATATTGTTAGACTTTTTTACTTGCTTGAAGTCTGCCAACATAAACAATCTTGTGAGAAAATGCTCTCTTATCCTAAAATTCTTCAGCCTTCCCTGATCTTCAATAGGCAGGCCTGCAAATCTCTTTATCACAGCGCCCCCAAAAAAGCCAGGTCCTTGAGACTTTGCTCTTCTGGTGTTTGCATCAGGATAGATAGGGACATTCTTAATGCCGCAAGAAGGAGATTTGTATGCTAAAATAAAGCCGTCTGCATCCAGATTTTTCAGAAACTTTTCAGTGAACTTTTTCATCTTTTCTGTGACATCCCTGCCAGTCTTTGGCTGTATCAGCTTATTTTTAACTATCCTGATAGGTGCTCTAGGGATGCCAAGGCCAATCTCAACCTCTGGACAGACGGGAATGAATTTAACGTGCTTTTTGAGCTTTTGAACAAAAGAATCAGGAATTTCTGTGCCATTCCAGCGACATTTAGCAAAACCAAGGCATTTGCTCACCACAACAACCGGCTTCACCATCTTTTAGCTGATTTAATCGCATCTACTATATAAGTTTTTGTGAACAGAAAAAAATAATAAGAAAAATAAAAAAATAAAATTAATTTATTTCTTAGACAAGTAATATATCATGTATAGAGCTGACAAGCCTACCAAGATATATACTATTTTTTGTAGGATTGGAATTGATCCTAGAATTGCGGCAACAACGTCAAAGTTAAACAATCCTACTAGACCCCAGTTCAGGCCGCCGATAATAACTAGAACTAGAGCAATCCAGTCTAAAGCATTTTTTGCCATATGATATCACCTCGTTTAACTCCATTTTTGAAGTTATCTTATATAAACTTTTCGCAGATTTCAGCTGAAAACAGAGAATTTGAGGGAATTTATGGGTTTTAACGTATGAGTAGCGAAAACTATATATATTCCTTTATTCAAATAAGAACTAAAACTGAGGTGATAATCAATGGCAGACATAATATCAATAATAAACCTTATACTCTGCATAGCAATATTATTGCTGGGCTTGTGGGCATTTAAGAAAAAGAACAGCAGGATGGCCCTTTTGACAGGCATAGCATTTGGATTATTCGGCGTATCACATTTAGTGAATATTCTTGGATACACCCTGCAATATGAAGGCGCCATGATAATAGTGCGGCTAATCGCTTATCTGCTGGTTGTATTTGCAATGTACAATCTGGCAATGAAAAGAAAGAAATATTACTAATAAAGCGCTTTCATCAACAGCAAGGCAGCCAATATAACAAGCAGTGCAAGCAGTATTATCAGCATTGTAGCTAAAGTGATTGTGTCATCACCACCCTTTTTTCTCAGCATAGGATGGCTGTTGTCCAGCTTCTGGCTGCTTGTCTGCACTTTTATTGTAGTCACTGGATTTTCTTTAGCTGTTTTCACACCGCAATCATCTATTTTCAATATAGCTTCCTGTGAATCTGCAAGAAGTCCGTCATCATAATAGATATTCACCGGTATCTTGTACTCTCCTGCAGGCTTATTCTCATCAAATATGATCCTGTACCTGAATTCAGTCTCGCTGGCCTCATCAAGGTCAACAAAGTCTTGTATGTCAATCTCTAATTCCTCTTTCTGCACATCAATCTTCAATCCTTCTTCATCTGCAGAGCCATAATTCAGCAGATTGAACAACAATCTTGTCTCTTTTTTGCATTCAATGTCTTCTGGAACAAATTCCAATTCCTCAATTCTTGTGTCATGCTTTTCCCTGTCAACTTTCACATTGACTGTCCACTCAATCAGGTAATCTGTGCCGTGCTCATCCTCCCCTTCAACTGTAATCAATAGATCATATCTGTTTTCATCCAGTAATTTCGGCAGGTCAAGCTCCAGTATCTTTGCCTTGTAATTTCCTGCAGTAAGGCTGAACTCATCTGACTCATCATAATCATCATCTAATTCCGCTGTTATGTAAACATCGTCTATCTTTGTATCATCATCAAAGGTGTTCTCAATGTCAAACTCAAGCTCAATGTGATCTCCTGGCTTTACCTTAATCTTGTCTTCATCATCAACGCCAGAGTAAGTCTTGTCATTCACAGTTATCTCAAGCGAGTCAATGCTTAATTTCTCTTTTAATTCAAGATAAACAGGTATTGTCTCAGAGATATGATTATTCTTGATCAAGATATTTCCTAGGATTTGTTTTCCTGATTTAGCAGGCCTTGAAACTGTGCCGCTTACACTTATTGATTCTGTCTCACCAGGTGTCAAGTCAACTTTTACAGGAAGGACTGTAAGCGAGCTTGTCGGGAACACGCCCAGAATCTCAATATTATTCAGGTTCTGCAAGCCAGTGTTTCTTATTGAGAAGTCTTCATCAACTGCATTGCTGCCTTCTGGCATGCCTATCACTAATTTTTCAGGAAGGTGCAGGTTATACTGCTTGAATGGTGTCTCCCTTATTATGTAGGTTGTGAAGTGCGCAACAGTAAAAGACAAACTATTGCCGTCATATTGTATGTCATAGCAAATGTCTGGCGGGCAAATCTCTTCAGCACCTGCTGAAAAGCCTTCTGAATAATAGATGATTGGGTTCTGGCTGAAGCGTGTGCTGTAGAAAGTGATTATTGCAGGCTTGTTCAGCGCTGGAATCTCCTGAGAGTTCAGTGCAACCTTGCTGTTCTGCAGCAAGACATTGTTTTCCAAGTCAATTGTTCCTGACAAGTCAACTGGCTCAAGGAATTTTACCTTTACCTTGCCTTTTTGCAGTGTGAAATCAGTTATGCTTGTCAATTCTCCTTCAGATATGTCTGTTGTCTCTCCATCAAAGCTTTCCAGTATTGGCCGGTCAATTGATTCTATATTAAATACCTGCTCAGCAGTCGCGTTTCCATCTGAAACAACTGCCTTTATCGTAAATGCCTGCAGTTTTCCTTCTGGATTAAAGACAAAGCTTTCTCCAGATGCTTTTTCCTCATCATCAACATACCATTTTGTGGTTAGGGGCTCATCATCTGAATCAAACACAGTCACGCTGAAAGTGAAATCAGCATCATGCGCTATGTACTTGGTAGATTTTGGGTGATAATCAAGTATCTGAGGAAGATGATTGAAATTAGCAACAACGACCTTTACAACCTGCTTCACTTCTGCCTCTCCATCTGAAACAGTTATCTCAACATCAAAGATTCCAGAATCCTGGAAAGTTGTCTGCCAGGTAAATATATTATCCTGCTGCTTAAACCTTTCATCATCAATTGAATAAGTCAATGTTTCTCCATCTGCATCTGTTGCAATGACTGTAATCACAGCAGCATCTCCTTCTGGCACTCTTAATTCTCCTATTTCCTGCACTTCCGGAGCTTTGTTTATGTTATTAACTTGTATTATCCATGTATGGTCAACACTGTCAGATGAATCAGTTGCAACAACCTTTATTTCATGCTCTCCAGCATCTGTAAAGCCAGGTGAATATTCATATTCTGAAGCAGTTCCAACAAAATTGCTGTCAAGATACCATTTCAAAGCAAGCTCTTCATTGTCAGGATCTTTTGCATTGACCTTGAAGACCTGGCTCTGGCCTTCATCTATCTCAATATTTGTTGAAGGCTCAAAAGACTCAATGCTTGGCAGCCTGTTCTGATTTATTACAGTGACCTGGAACCTTTCAACTGTTCTCAAGTCGCCGTCTGACACAGTTATAGACATGTCATAAGTTCCCTGGTCAAAGTAGCCTGTCTGCCACTTGCCCTGGCTGTCTAATGGAGGGCTTATCTGCAAGTTCAGGTTATTATCATCATTTGTGACACCATTCTGATTATCAAGATCATAATAATTTACATCAACCTCAACAAGATCGCCTTCTGAAACAGTGAAATCATTGATTGTTTCAATCACAGGAGCCCTATTCAGGTTATCAATTATTATTTTTACTTCCTCAGTAACATTGAACTCTCCATCTGAAACAAAGACTGTAAATTCATACTCTCCAGAATCTTCATCATCTGTGTGCCAGAGCCCTTTCTTGTTGAAATACTCAGGATAATCAATATCAAGGACATTATCATCATTTGAAACTTCATTTTCATTATCTGGATCCTGCACTATGTCGCTGAAATTAATCAAAGCGCCTTCCTTGACATGCACGTCTTCTGCAGTTATTACAGGAGCCCTGTTCACATTATCTATCTTTAAATTAAAGGAAGTTTCTGCAGAAAGTTCTCCATCTGAGACAGTTGCAGTGATTGTATAATCGCCTGAATCAGCATAGCCAGCATCATATGTTCCATCTGAACTAATCAATTCACTATAGGTGATTGTCAGATTATTATTATCATTTGTGACGCTGTTTTCATTGTCTGGATCACTTGTTGCAGGAGTTATTGCGATTGATTCTCCTTCTTTAATTTGTATATCATCTAATGAATCAATTGCAGGAGCCCTGTTGACATTATTGACTGTAACCAAGATTTCTCTAATTGTCTGGGTTATTCCATCACTGACCATTACTGCAACTAAGTATTCTCCTGAATCTTCATAACCAGTCTGCCATGTTCCATTAGAGCTGAANGGNTCAGGATAATTGATTGCGATTGTATTATCATCATTTGTGACATTATTCAGGTTATCTAAGTCAGTTATTATTGGATTTAAGGTGATTACTGCGCCTTCATCAACAGTGATATTCTCAAGATTGCTTATCTCAGGAGCCCTGTTAAGATTCAAGACCTTGATTGTCAGGTCCTTGACTGTCTCAAACTCACCATCAGAGACCTTTATCTGCACAGCATATTCTCCAGAATCCTCATCAGTTGTCTGCCATGAAGCGTTTGCATCAAGAGGTGCCGTCACCTCTGTAGTCAAGACATTGTCGTCATTTGTGACATTATTTTTATTGTCAGGATCATAAGCAAGCATGTCCAGACTTATCAAATCCTCTTCATAAACAGTTAAAGTATCATTTGCGAGGATTACAGGAGGCCTGTTTGTATTCAACACCTGTATTGTTGTGAAAGTGGAATCATAAAATTCTCCATCTGATACAGTCACTTCTATTGTGTAATTGCCAGACTCATCAAACGCCGGCGTGTATTTTCCATCTTCATCAAACAAGCTTGCATAATAGAATGTTATGTTGTTATCATCATTATCTACAGAGTTGATATTATCTGGATCAGTTGCTTCTGGCACAATTGTGAAAGATTCATTCTCTTGGATAGTTATTGGATCAATCTCATGCATCCTTGGAGGCCTGTTGACATTCTCAATCTCTAGTGATATTTGCTTGGTTATTTCAGTATAGCCGTCGTCTGCCTCAATTGTTATCAGGTATTCTCCGCTGTCTTCAAATGACGCTGTATAACCTTCTATTGAGAATGGAGAAGTGACATCAACTGTCACAGTATCCTCATCCAGGTCAATGACATCTGGTGTCAATGCAAAAGTTTCATTCTCTTTCATGAAAAGATTGCCATTCAATACTGCAGGAGCATGATTTGTGATGATTGTGCCTGTCACAACCTTGTTTGTGTTCATGTAAGGGATGTATACAAGCACGTCATAGGAAAGATCTGACCTTGACAAGCCAGAGACTGACAGGATAATATTGTTTTCTCCAGATTCAATTGTTGCTTTCTTTGTGCCAGAGCTTATTTCTGCGCCATCTTTGATTATTGAGTATTCTATGTCTGAGTCAAAATCATCAGTCAGCTGGCTGGTTATTATAAGTTCAAGCTCTCCTGATGAATCCATGCGCTCTGGAATTATTAATTCAGCATCAAGGACCTTTACTGCAAGGCTGAAGTCTGAGTAGATTCTGCTTGCATTTTCGTAAATGAATTCTGCTTTGTAATCATAGATGCCTTCTTCTGACGGAGCAGTTATTTCAAGATCAAAGCTGCTTTTTGTGGTGCTTATCGGCAGTTTTGAGACAAGGTCGTTGCCTTGCTTGATATGAATCTCGCCTTCAACAGCAGAATCCTGTATGTTTTCTATATTAATAGTGGCATTGAATCTTTGGCTAGGCAACAGTTCTGCAGGATGCTCAACAGAATTGATTAATATAGGTGAATAAGGGACATAATTTATTTGATACTTGACTGTCTGGAATAATTTTATCTTTCCTTCATTGCAGTCAACCATTTGTGCAGGATGCATCACAATTATCACTAATTCCTTTTCATCTGTGAATATATGCGAGAATTCTACAGAAGCGTTTGTTGCATTCCTGTAGCACTCTCTTTCAACAAGCTCAAGGCCATCCCACATCGGCAGGTCTTTCACAGTCAAGTCAATAGGATCTTCCAATGAGTATGAGAAGTTCTGCACAATTGTTTTGAGAGGGAATTCAACAGTCAATGCCCTAACAGGCAATACAAGCTCATCAAAGTCATACATGTTGTCCGTATTGTCCGCTTCGATTAAAGAGAAATTGCCGTTACTGCTGATATTATAATCACCAACACCGAATTTGAAATTCTTTGTGTATATTCCTGGCGAAGTTGATGTGATTTGCACGTCATTATCAAGGCCGAGTGTTTCAAACTCTTCATCAAAATCCTTGCAATACATATTTCGGTGCGTGGTGTCATAATTATCTATTATTGCATTAGATGTAGGCATCCCAAAAAGAGAGTATGATAATAAGGTCAGTCCAATGTATTCCCTTTGGTTTTGCGTGTTCCAGTAATAATTGTTTCTTGCCTGCAGGAATACTTTGCCTATTGTGTCATATTTGCCCATGTTGCATAACATTGCCTTGACAAAGTACGGGCTTGAGTAAGATGCTGGCGCAATGTATGTTGCATAAGGAGAGATAGCTCCTGCAAAAGACTTCATATTTGTAAGGTACAATCCGCTGTATGCAGAATCAAAAATGACCAAGGAATCATCATCTTCCAGATAATCCTGCCATTCAACAGCATCATCTGGCGTGAAATACTGCGTTTTTTCCATTGTGTTTTTCTGCGTGCTTGGCTCAAAAATAAGGTATTGGTCTCCTGGATTGTTTTTTAAGGTGTACTTGACATTATCTTTTCTCCAGGAATTGCCCATGAAAGAGTATTTGTTTGGATTAAATTGAGTTCTTATTATTGCTTGTTTTTGTGATACGAGAGAATTTGAGCTGCTGCTGGAATAATATGTTGAATAATCAAAGTCCATGTTCCTGCCAGACAATTGCTGCTTCATCTCAGCAGCTGTGCTGCCCACAATCCTTGACACGTATGTTGTTTCATAATTTGATGATATAGCTAATGCTGTGCCTGCAAGTAGTAAAATCATTATGCATAACAGCACAGTTATTTTATTCTTCATTTTTCTTTTTTAATTTTTCAAGCAATTCCTTGATTTTTTGCTTGTCATCAATCAAGTAATATGCAGTCAAAGCAGCGCCATATCTTTCTTCTTTTTCCAGTTTTTCTGCAATCTCAAGCCCTTCTTTTGGGTCTATTTTTTGGTTTTCCTGATAGCAGACTTGCACATATCTGCCAGGATTTTTTGCTTTGAGCTTTTCCAGTATTTTTGTAAGGGTTTCTTTGTCAAGCAGGCCTGCCCACTTATAGATTTGATATGTCCTGAAATAATTCCCAGCTTCAAATGCATCTTTGGCTCGCGAAATTTCTGCTTTTTTATCAAATAGATTATCCAATTCTGCCTTGAGATCAGCATTTTGGTCAGCCATTTCTTTTATTTTGTCCAATGTTCCTGGATTTATTTTCTTGAATACACTTTTGCAGCTCTTGAGCAGGTTGATGAGTGCTTGATATCTCTTGGATTCCTCCGCAGCCAGTGCCTTTTCAAATTGTTTAAGTATGATTTCGTCAGGCACTTCAATGCCTCCCCTTTTCAATGCAGCGGGGATTGCCTGAGGATATGACAGGCAATTCTGTTCAAAATCCATTATCAAAAGTGCATTATCATTATCTACAGAGTCTATATACTGCCTGAATAAGGGCAGCTCATCTTGTGTCAAGACTTTCTTCAACATTTTTACTAGTAAGGCATCATGTGTCAGCAATTAGTTCACCCCATATTGTTTAGCGAGATTGTCAAAATCATCAATAAAGCCCTGCACTCTTCCTTTGCTGCTTCCTTTTCCGAATAATTTGTCGGTAATTATCCTGAATTTATCGCGGTCTGCCTTGACCATGTCTTCAAACATGGTTGCAGTTTCAAATTGGTCTCTTGTAAATGTCCTGAACTTGTCAACTTCTGGTTTCATTAGCTTCAGAACATCTTTCTTTCCTTCGTCTCCGCGCTTCCACATCTTTGCAAGGCTGCCTGCAATCGGTCTGGTGTCCATGTCTGTGAAATCTGCATCCTTGAATACTGTCTCAAAGGACGCATCTTTTAGGAAAATAGGATTATTTGCTTTGTCAAGACCCAAGCTTCCGCCGTAATCGATATAGCTGACTTTTCCATCTGCTGCTACCAGTATGTTTCTTGGGTGCCTGTCCATCTCTCCAAATACCATATCGCTGAATGTCTTGCCATACATCGCTTCTTTGGTGCTTTTACTCAAGCCATCTGAAGCTGCAAGATAATCTGCATAATCAAGATTGCTTATTCCTTTGCTGGCTCTCCATTTTTGGAAGCCATCCTCGAACGTTTTACCGTCCACAGATTCCAATAACAAGCCCTTCACTTTTTTAGGGTCTCCAGTAGGCAGCCCAATTCCAACTTCTCGGGTTATTTTTGTTTCAGGCACTATATATTTTGCATCCTTTGCATTCAGTACTGATTCTACATTATAGATTGCCTTTTCTCTCAAATTTGAGAATGTTTGATCCCGGATATTATCGGGCTGGAATACTTTATTAGGCTTAAAGAAATACTCTGTATTATCAAAATCATAGATTTTACCAACCTTATAGTTTGTACTTCCTAAAAACTCGTCTTTCCAATACTGGAAGGCAACAAGATTATTATCCTCTACCACCAGATTGCCTGTGCCTTTCATCTTGATTGTCTTGGTGATCTTGTCCTTGGACCAGTCCACTGTTTCCCGGGCATATCTTTCTGAAACAGCTGCCACGCTGTCATCGCCATATTCTTTAGCAAGCTTCTCTATATCTCCTTTGTTCAGCTTCTGCACCACTTTTCCAAGGCCTTCCCTTGCCTTGCCGCTCCATTTCAAGAGTATCTTGTCGCCTAGTTCTGTCTTTAATAATTGATAGGCCTCATCCCACTTGTCTCCTGCCAGCCGGAACATGTCCTGTATCTTGTCAAGCTCACCTTTCTTATATAGCATCTTCAGGAATTTAAAAGCTTCATCACCATATTTTGTCAAGAACATCTCAACAGGCTTGCCTACGGATTTCCTGAACGCCTTAAACGCCACTTTAAACGGTTTCCCAGGTATCCAGGGAATCGCAATCATCGGCACGCTTACCTTGCAGCTGAGGGAATCGCCTATTATCCAGCAGTCATTTACACTGTCTATCACATCACTTGCAGTGTCTAAAGGTATGCCTGTGATTGCCTCTCCAAGCAGGAATACATAAGATACTGCTGTAAGACCTATTTCCAGATACCACCAGTTCTTTGATTTCAGTTTTACATATGCCCCGCTGTCAATAGTTTCAGTCAAAGCCTCAAGAACATGCGGGTCATCTGTATTGATGATTATTGAGTACTCTCTTCCATCCCAAGGATTTATGTCAATAAACGCGCTGTCCCGGTTCTCATAACCAGCAACAAACGGCATACATTGGTATGCTCTGTTATTCTTCTCAGTTCCGATAACAATCAATGTTGCGCTGTCATATTTCTCAAACAATTTCTGGTCTTTGCAATATACATCTGAAGAGTTTATCTTGTGAATTTTAGGGCTGTATCTTTTTGTAATAACATTCTTGAATTCTGTGATCTCTGAATCCATGTCTGAAGAGACGCTGTCTGGCAAGAGCAATTTTACTTTCTTATTATTATACTTGCCTTTAAACTTGAACAAGTCATCCAGTTCTGAGAAATATTTTTCAGTTCTCTTGATATATGGGATATCGCTGTAAATATTATCTATTCGCGTGTCTGAATAAAACAGCTTCCATTCAAGTATTGAAACATCCCTTCTATAATAAGGAACTACAAAGTCATCGCCAAGTATCACCACACCTTCGCAGGCCTCACATTTGTCTCTTACAAACTGCCCGACATCCATTGAATAAGAATTGTCAGTCATTACCTGTTTCCTTGGAGTTTCCTTGTAATCACTCAGTTTCTCCCAAGGATGATCTGCTATGTAATCATCTAAGTCATAAATTATTCCCTGGCGGTCACTGCTGTCTGCCTGCGCATACGCTTTTGCAAGCAAATCATTTACTCCTGTCTTATCTCCAGAAAAACGCTCCAATAATTTCTTCTTGTTGGTAAGGATCAGCAAGTCTGGATAATATATTATATCCACAGAGCGCTTATTGCCGTTCTTTAACTTGAAATCGTATTCTCCCCAGGCAGAATCACCAACAGTGAACTTGCAATCCATATCTTTTGTTATCATAAATGAATCGCCTGGACAGCTGGACTTGTCCAGTGTAAAGTCATTATGATCATATTCTAATTGTATATTCTCATTCTTGTTATGTTTTAGTTTGACAGTCACTATGTCTCCTATCTGCTTGTAAACAACAGCGCCAGTTGATTCCTCTATTGATAATTGCGTCTGAATCACTATTTTCTGGCAGCTGGATTTTCCACTGACACATTCATAGCCGACTGAGCAGGTCTGTAATGGCTTTTTCTGGTAGCAGCCATTTGTAAGGTTCATCTTGCACATATACAGTGACTGGCCTTCACAGAAGTATAATTGTCCTGAATCACACTGGCTCTCGCAAGGGTTTGGTATGCACGCGCTCTGTGAAGGATGGTCTGCATCATAATGGCAGGTAGCACCAGGCCCACAGTCAGAATCAAAATTGCAGGGCGTTTCCTTTACCTTGATGTCTTTTGTCAAGGAGTGAGTGTAAGATTGCCCGCAGGCAGGGTATATTCCTGCCATGACTTCGTGTGATGTGTCCCACGCAGAATAATAGCCTGACGAAGGTGTTCCGCAGGCATCTATTGTCGTGGTCTTAGGAGCATAAACATTAAATGTGACATCCTCTGATTTTCCAGCACCCAGGCTGATTGTCTTGGCAGCATAATATGCATTGCCTAGGCAGCATTTTGTTGTAGAGCCGACTGTCTGTATTGAGAAGCTGCCATTTTGCGAGAAAACAGTCCCTCTCCAATAATCTGGAACAATTCCAGCTTCAATATTCAGTTTATCAATGTAGGTTCCCTTGTTTTCAACAGTTGCTGTAATTGTTACATAATCATTCTGGTCAACTTCAGAGGGCGCGCTTATCTTGGTTACCCTGAGGTCACCATAGCAATCCTGCGGGCAGTTAGAATTTGTTTCAGGCCCTTCGCAGATGTTGTCTCCGCAAACCCTTTGCCTTACACAAACATAATTCTGGCACTGGTAGTACTGGCCTATTGCGCTGCAGCTCATGTGGCATGCTCCGCAGTGATTATTGTCTGTCTGGAAATTAAATATTTCATCAACCTGGCCATTGCAGTCATTATCTAATCCATCACAGCTCTCTGTGCGGCCAGGATGCGTGTGAGGATTTGCATCATCACAATCACTTCCCCCGCAAACCCAATTGCTATAGCCATCGCCATCAACATCTGAGCAAGTCACAGTCAATTGGTTTCCTGAAGTGACTGAAGAGCTTCCTTGTGATGCTATAAGATAATATTCTGGATTGGTTCCTGCATCATACTGCCACTCAGCATTCCATGTTCCAGAACCAACTCCGTTAGATAAGGTAATGCTTGAAGGATTATTATTAACAGGATCATCTGCAGAAGACCAGTCAGCTTCCCACACTGCAATTGAGGTGGATTTTCCATTGCAGTTGCTGTTGCCATATACTTTGAACCCGACTGAACTGCTCATTCCAGCGCTTGTCTTGTCCCACGATACACTTGAAAGATGGCAGTCACATACTCCAGATTCATCAACAGAGCCGTCACAGTCATTGTCTTTCTTGTCGCATACCTCTGATTTGCCAGGATACCTTGCACTATCGCTATCATCACAATCATCTCCTCCGCATGCTTTTATTGAGTGCCCGTCACCATCATTATCCGGGCAGTAGCAGGTATGAGAATTTGTGTTCCAGGACTCTCCTGACTTGCAGCAGCCCTTGTCACCAGTCCAGCTGCCTACGCAATATAAATTAGTGCCGCACTGGCCTTTGTTTGCATCGCAATCATACTCGCCATATCCGCATGTCTGGCTAAAGGTAGTCAATTGCGAGCAAAAATCACTGTCTCCTAAAGAAGAAATCTTTTCCCAGCAGAATTTTTGGCCGATTAGTATCTGGTCTTTGCATTCAAGTATATCATTGCCCTGCCTTTTCTTGCTGTATTCTGTGGAGCAGGCGCCATATAGCTGGCCATAATCTGAGCAGGTCTTTTCAACACATTGACCATTAGAGCATTTTTTAGTGCCGCTGCAGGTTGAACCATCATGCCATTCAGTTGAGCAGTCCTTATTCTGATATTCTTTCTGGATAGTATCTCCGTTGCATCTTAAATTTCCAGTATATTGTGCTGTGCATTCTTTTCCGCATTTTGAGCCAAGCCATTCCTCGCCGCTTGGACAGCAGTAGTCTGTTCCAAACACTTCAGAGCAATGGCTGCCTGTCAAGCAATCTGAATCATAATCACAGTCTCCTTCACCATCTTTTAGCCTGCAAGGAGAGCTTGGTTTTGAGTCTCCATCATCTCCAAAGTCTGCTTTTGATTCATCTCTTGAATAATCGCAGGATTCATCTGAAGCACAATCAACTGTATCAAGAACAACCCCCCAATCATCTGAATATTGCGCAAAATCATCATAAGTGTTAGAATCTGAACATACATATTGTCTTGGAGATACCACATAATATGGCCAAGAATCATAATCTAAATCATAGCTATAGATGCTGCTTTGGCAATGTCCATAATATTTTGCATAAACTTCACATTTCCACCTGTCTCCAGGATCTCCTGTGCCAATTGCATGATCGTCCTCAACATCTACGCCAGTTTTGCACTTGCCTGCATTGCAGTAAGATTTTAGGGTAGAAGATTCTTTTTCACATTTACTAAAGTCTGTGTTGCTGTCAGCAAAACAATGATCATATTTTCCATCTCCGCACCAGTCATAGCATACAACTTCATATCCTGTCCAGAAGCTTCCATCTATATACACATCAAGATCTGATCCGCCCCAGGCAACACCGTCGCTGCCGTCTCCAGCGCTATAGGTATAATCATCATCATAATACACTTCAATATCCAAAGCCTGCTGCGAAAGATTAGAATCATTTGTCGGCTCAGGTTTTGTTGGAGGGGTATAAGAGGAGATATCTATTTTTGCCAATAATTCTTCTTTGTCAAAAGAAGGCTCATCGTCTGTGCTGTTAGGAATGTACGTTTTTGAATTGTTGCGCATCTTTATCCTTACTTGGGCTGGCATATCAAAATCTGCTGTGCTGAAATTCTGGCCATCTACTTGCACCATCTTTTCAACTGCCGTGTGTGCTGAATCTTCTTCAATCATACAATCCTCAAACAAGAAGAAGAATTCCTGCCTTGTCAATCCCAGACCAGGATCATAACCAGAATAATTCTCTGGGCAGGTTATGTTTTCTTTATCTTCAGGCGAGACATCTACAGTCACCCAATATCCTTCATAAGTTTTATTGATTTCTTCTGTTTCATTTATGGTGGTGTTTATTTCAATTTCCTCAACCCCAAACAATGCACTGACATTAACTAATCCCGATCCATAATTAATATCTTTCCCTGCATCGCCTGAATCAATTGCAGTTGATTCCAGCTTTTCTTTTATTTTTGAGTGAGACAAGGATTCTTTTTCAAGCATCAATGCAATCACGCCGGAGATCATTGGTGTGCTCATTGATGTTCCGCTTGCAGATGTATACGCACTATTAATAGTTGCAGACATTATATTCACGCCTGGAGCTACAACATCTGGCTTGACATAATTGTTGAAAGTATCTCCAGAACTGAAGGAAGCTGCCTTGTTTTTTTCATCGACCGCTCCGACTGTTATGACCTCTTCCATGCTGCCGGGCATTGTAACGCCAAAGAAGCCGCCGCAGCCTTTCTTGCAATTGCCTGAAGCAGCAACAAACACAACACCTTGTTTAATAGCGTCCTTGATAGCAGAGGCAAGAGGGCCGTCTAAATCAGTTAAAGTTCCGCCAAAGCTCATGCTGATTATATCAGCACCATCATCAGTTGATTCATCATCATCTGGATCAAGAGCCCAGTTGATTCCTGCAATTATCTGCGAGGTCTTGCCGCTTCCATACTTGTTCAAGACTTTTGCATTAAGCAGGTACGCAGCAGGAGCAGCGCCTTTGTATTTTGAATTGCCTGCTGCAATGCCTGCAACATGAGTGCCGTGGCCATTCAGGTCATCAACACCCTCATTATTGAAAGATTTAGACAATAAAATTCTGTCCTTGAACATGCTGTGGCCTGTCTCAATACCAGTATCTAATATTGCAATCTTTATTCCTTTGCCAGTATAATTATTAGCCCACGCAACTGAATCAATCTTCATCTGAGGAATGCTTTCCTCAAGAAATGCTACATATTCTTTTTCCAGGGCAATCTCTTCAATTGATTCTTCTTCAGATATCTCTTCAAGCTTTTCAGCCTCTATCTCAGCAGAGATTACATCACCGACCTTGAACTCCCCTGTAACTTCTCCAGAGCTATCCTCAATTATCTTTGCAATCTTCTCAATATCATCCTCATCTTTGACAGTGAGAACAACTTCAACCTTTTCCTTGGGCTTTTCCTTGATGATTTCCTTTATCTCTTGCTCTATCTTTGGCTTTGCAGGCTCAAGAGCAATAGTTTCAGGAACTTCTTCAACAACCTCTTTAACATCAGAATCAGCAAGCCCTAAAGCAAGAGTGTCAGCCAGATTTGCATCGGCTTGTCCTGACTCAACAACTACATGAGCAGTTATCTCATCTGAAGAACAGGCAGTCAAAAATAAAAAAAATGAAATAAGAATGAATATCAAAATAGGGCCTATGGGGAACTTTGCATTTTTTTTCATGATCTTAACTCTTTTTTTTTGAAAAACCGAGCTAAAATCAGTGCGCCCAAGTTAGAAATTTCTGTGATCCCCCGATTATTTATATAATTGTATATTAACTATATAAATTTTTCTATAAGTTTTTGGCTATTTTTAAAAAGAAATAAAAAAAATTAATATAATTTATATTCCCTTGACCTTGTCCCAGTCTGCTTTTTTCCAGCCATGTGAAAGCACTTTTCTGCGTATCTTTGCCGCTGGAACACCTTTTTTCTTGAATTTTTCAACGTATTCCCTTAAATCCCGCACTCTATGGTCTGGATGCGCTTTATGTTTAGCTGCAAGCAGGTATACGGCAGCTCCTCCGCCGCCAACAATTATCAAGCCCAATATAAGCCATATCCACCAATTGCTTGTTGGCTTTGGAATCTCTTCAACAGGAGGCCAGCTGCACATCTCTACAACAGGATCACAGAAGCCAGTTACACAATCCCTGCCCATGATGCAAGGAAGTCCTGGATCACAAGGCTTGCAGATGCTTCCTCCGCAGTCAGGGAAAGTCTCATCCTGGTTCTGGATGCCGTCAAAGCATGTTGGAACTGCTTCTGGAACAGGAGGCAGCTCGCATGTCTGGTTTGTTAATGGTTTTTCAAGCACTAAAGTGCATTCAGGATAATCATTCAAGAAACACATCCTTTCCTGCAATCCTGCAATGCAAGGGCCCCAAGGATCGCAAATCCAGTCATCAAAGCACTCTGCACCTACAACCTCTGAAGGCACTGGCGTTCCATAAAACTCTTCTGCAGGACGGCCTCTGCCGCCTCC
>JGI10211J34971_10001789_pt1 | contig 17651 bp, 17 predicted proteins | sample Etolagsediment_FD_34971 | JGI IMG/M metagenome (IMG submission 34971) | reverse complement strand
GGTGTATTATATAATTTAGAATACAATTGTTTATGGGCATTTAATTTATAATATGAAAAACAAAGTGCTACATGGTATTTGTAATTACTAGAGACATTCTTTTTACAAACTATACATTTTCTCCTACCTACGTTCATAATTTAATTAGATTAATAATTAACCCCTATAATTAAATTATGTTAATAATATAAATATTATATATATTTATATAATTAATTATAAACCCATTTTAATTTATTAGTTATATATAAAGATATATTACAATAAATACTTATACTACGATTAGATTCTAAGGGTATATTAATTTATAAATCAAATAATATATTCATATATAATTTGTGATTTTATAATGACTAATAATAAATATACTATTGATTTTGTATTATCACTTAAAAATACATTTAACTATGATAATGGTAGCGATAATTGTAGCGACAGTGTCAAGTATTTTGAATCAGATGGTTTAAAAAAGTTTTTATTAATTTATCAAAAAATAAGTGATAAGATTGATTTTAAAAGAAAAAGATACAAAAATCAAAATACAATTAAATCAAATGACTCATATAAGAATAAAAATAAACATCCAAATAAAAATAAATACAAGAAAAAAAATAATGAATGGAGATTATCTAATAAAAATAATAATAATGAATGTTTTGTAAAATTAAAAAGAGGTGATAATGCTTGGATTTCTCATTCATTAAATACCAATAATACTGATATAAAAGAATCTAATTTAGTAAAATATAAAAAAATAATTATGGGTAATTTAAATAAAATTACTGACCAAAATATAGATAAAATAATAGCATTAATAAGTAATAAACTAATTGATTATAATGATATATTACCATTTTATTTATTAGCAGAAGAGTTAATTAAAAAGATATGGTTTGACAATTCATTTTATGAGCAATATGTTAAAATAATCAAACATTTCTCTAATTTAAGTGAAGAGTGGTATTCTAATTTATTTCTAATATATAATAATAGCGATGGTGATTTTTACTGGAAATATATAAAATATGATGATGAATATTCTAAATATACAACAAATATCAAAGGGTCTTTTCAATCACGAGAGGATGCATTGGATGATGCTTTGTTAAAGACTAATTTTAAGACACTATTTTTAGATATTTGTCAAAGAGAATATAACAAGAAAAATGACTATATAAATCAAATTGAAGATTTAATAATACAACAAAAAGCTCTATCTATTAATGATGAATTAGAAAAAGATGACATAGATTTAGCTATTTTTAAACTTAAACGAAAAGTAGTTGGCACTGTTGAAATAATTGCTTATCTCCTTAAAGATACTGATTTAAAATGCTCGAATGATATATTTCATATAATTTGTGTTGATATTTTAAATAATATAATTTATGGTAATGGTATTAATAATAGTAATCATAATGGTAATACTTCTAATATAATGAAAGAGACAATTGGGACAATTGTAAAAGAAGTAAATAATAATGAATGTGATTTGGATTTAATAAAAAAAAATAAACATTCTAAAAAAAAAGATATATTAATGGTGGCATTTATAAAATTATGGTATATCGTTTGTAATCATAATTCTATTAATAAATCTAATTTTTCATTTAGGAGAATAAATTATAATGTTATCAGTGATAAGATGACTGTTATAATGTATTTAAAACTATTAAAACTATCAATAAATAGCAATCAATGGAAATCAAAACTAAAATTTATGCTTCAAGACTATATTGAATTCATTTCTAAATCATTTAAACTAATTGAACATCAAGATATTCATCATTTAAACAAGTTACTTCAAATAAGTAATAGTAATACTAATAGTAATTCTGACATAAATATTATTGAAACAGAAACTCAAAATGAAACAGTATATGAATATGATGATGATGATTTTTATAACTTTAAAGACTTAATAGCAACAAAAATATCATCATATTCTAAAAAAGTTAGTAATAATAATGGAAATAGCAATGGTAATAGTAATGGTTGTGACGGTGAAGATGAATATGAAAAATTATACGATTATATTGACAATTTAATGCCCGGTGATTGTTCTTTTATGGGAGATGAATTATATAGTAAATATATTGAAGAACTTGTATTAATTATAATAATGAGATGTTTTGATTATAATAAAGAAGAAGACTTGTTAATTACTGGACTTCTTAAACGATTAATTGATGATAAATTAGTAAATAATAAACATATTTTAAATACATATAAACTAATAGAAGAGTATTGGGATGATTTTATAATTGATTTCCCAAAAATGGGAGAATATATGACTAGTATTAAGTCACGATTAGCTCTTGACATTTAATATTTAATTGTCATCAACTAAATCAAATAATAATCTTAATTCATCATTATGGTCTTTAACACCATCTTTAAGGGGTGTTTCTAAAACCATTGGTATTTGGTGCTTGGTAGCAAAATTAACCAAAGTTTTAAGACCAGTTGTATCTTTAGACCAAATATGACCTTTACAGATATTAGCATGTCTATCTTTACAAGATTTACACTCTTTTTTACTATCATTTAAATGAATTAGAGCAACATTTGACCAATTGATATGTTCTTCTACTAAATTAATAAAATTATTCATATCATTTGAGGATGATAATTCATATCCAACAGCAAAAACGTGACATGTATCAATACATACTTTCATTTTCTTTCTATCTTCGTCAGAAAAACGATGATAAAAAGACCCAAAATCTGGTATTTTTGTAATTAATTCTGTGCCTTGTCCTGCTGCGGTTTCTAAAATAAAGTATCCGTGAGTTTTAAGAGACATATTATCTAATACCGTTTTAATATTGGTATACATATTATTAATTGCCTCTTCTTTTGGCATTTTTAAATGTTTACCAACGTGGAATACAGCCCCTATACCACCAAAAGATTTAATGAAAAACATATCATCTAACGCTCTTTTACAAATTTTAGCAACATAATCACCTTCTTTTGAAGGGCATTTTGCCAAATTTAATACATACGGAGCATGAGAAAATAGAGTAATTTTATTCTCTAAAACACAACTATTTAAATCAGTACACTGTTTACTGGAAATATTTGGAGAATATAAACTTCTTGGACTACCTAAAAATATTTGATATAAATTAACTTGATACGAAAATCCATTTGAATTATTCGTTTTAATTTCATTTTCTAGTAATTGAGCTTTTTTAGGACCACTTACACTTGTATGATAACCAATAATTGGGTTTGGATTACTCATTTTGATTTTATTTATTTGATTTATTTTTTTATTCAAGATAATCAAGATAGTATTGTACAATATAATATATGTAATATATTCATTTTTAAATAGCATGTTTTAAATAGCCTAAAATCACGGCGCGCAACCGAACGAGTAGTGGAGCGTAGCGACACTATGAGTGAGTCAATATATAAAATATAATTTATATATTCATTTATACTAATTATAATAAATGAATTATAATAAAATGGATTTTAATAAGAATAATTTATTTTTAATAGAATCTATTAAAAATAATAATTATAATATTACAAAATTATTAATTAAAAACAACTGCAATGTTGATGAACCAGATGATTATGGTTTTACACCATTAATTCATTCAGTTGAACAACAAAATGAAGATATAACAAAATTATTAATAGATAGTAAATGTAACATAAATAAAACTGATGATTATAATGAAACTGCTTTAATGGAAGTTTCTAGAAATGGTAATGAAAATATTACTAAAATGTTAATTGAAAACAAATGTGATATTAAAATGAAAAATAATAATAATAGAAGTGCTCTAATGATTGCTTGCGAATATGGATATCAAAATATAGTTAAATTATTAATAAATTATAATAGTAATGTTAATGAAACTGATATTGATGGATTAACACCATTAATTATTAGTTGTAAAAAAGATAATGAATCTATTGTGAGATTATTAATATCTAATAAATGTGATATTAATAAACATGACAGTATTGGTTTCCATGCTTTAAATTATGTTATCAAAAATGGTAATGAAAATATTGTTAAATTATTAATTAATAGTAAATGTAATATTAATAAAAAAGATAATTGGGAAAGATATCCTTTAATTCATGCAATTAGACATAATAATGAAAATATTGTAAAAATATTAATAAATAATGGTTCATATATTAATGATGTTGATATAGATAATTTAACACCACTGATGTGGGCATGTTTTTATGGAAATATGTCAATTGTCAAATTATTAATTAATACACGTATATGTAATTTATATAATTGTGATAATTATGGATCTACTGCTGAAATAATAGCAATTATGCATGGATTTATAAATATTTCTAATTTTTTAAATAGCCTAAAATCACGGCGCGCAACCGAACGAGTAGTGGAGCGAAGCGACACTATGAGTGAGTAAAACATAAAAATAATAAAAATAGAAAAACCATTAGTGGTTTTTCTATTTTTATTATTTTTATGTTTTGTGTGTATAGTTTATAAAAAATGACAGTTTGAAAATATTTTATTAAAAATTTTATTACATGAAAGATCAATTGAATGCTGTCGTATTCAAAAAATTTCAAAAAAAATGCCAAGAACATTTCGGTTTAATCCGGAACACAAAAAAATTGAGCATGTTTCACTCAACCCGAAATGTGTTGATTTTGATGAAAAAACATGCAATGTTCATTTTTCTTTGACATCATCTCAACTTTCCAGTTTTTGCAAAAAAAATGGGTTGAAATTGCTTCACAGTCCTCATATGACTGTTTGCATCATTGAATTCAATCAAAAATTTGTTCATTTTCTTCCTCAGATTTTGAAAAGAATTCGATTCAATTTTGATGCTGAAATCAAAACATCAGGAAGAACAAAATTGGTTGGAAAATCAAAGCATGGCAAATCAAAATTTGCTCTTCTTTTTGATCCAACTGGTGATGAAAAAGAGCAAATCACAAAAATGAGAACAAACATTCACCAAGAAATTGGAAAAACTTTTGCTGAATGGCTGAATGTACCACTTGTGTACAGAAAAGTCCGCCACGAAAGAAAACACATTCACATTGGTTTGGTGAATGAAAAAACAAATGATGTCATCTTTTCAACAAGAATGATGCATTTTGGTGTGTGCAAATGGATGCCACACTTGACACTTGTTGATGATGTTTTCAAACTTCAAACAACGACAATCCAAATGAAAAATCCAACACTCAAATTTTCAGTGCACACAAAACAAAAAAGAATTGATATTGAGATCCAAGGAAATCAATGTCGAGAGAACATTTTTTGCAAGAAACATCGGATAAATGTTTGTTGGAACACGTGGAAACAGTGTCGATGGAAACATGATTGTCGATTTTGCCACTGCAATCATTGGTGAAAATCATTCACAAAAACAATCATTGGTGTTTTGATTCACCATTTAAAAAATCAAAAAATAAATTTTTAATAAATTTTTAATAAATATTGAATAAATATTAAAAATATATATTATTTATAAAATCACAGCGCGCAACCGAACGAGTAGTGGAGCGTAGCGACACTATGAGTGAGTAAATGATAAAAAATGATAGTTTATTGGTAATGGTAGCAAATTATTAGAATATTTAATTACTGGCATTAATAAGTGTATATATCAATAAGTGTTTTAAATTGTAATAATAATGTCAGTATCTAAAAAGTTATCATTTTCACGTATATGTATTAAATACTTTAACTCTTTAGAAGAGTTAAAAGAGTATCAAATTAGTATACGTAATGAACCATATTATGCTCAACTTGAACAAGCTTGGGTCAATAAATATTTATTACCAATCATAGAGATGATGGGATCAATAACATCAACCTTTACAATTTTTAAAGATATTATTGTACATGAATATAAAAGTGTACGTAAATGTAATATTAATAAAAATTATCGAACTGGTAAACATGCTATTTTTACTGGTTCTCATTGGATAGGTGTAAAAGATGGTAATATTTTTGATCCATTTGATCATTGTCAAATATTTGGTACAAATCAATTCTGCCAGACATATACTCTTATGTGGTTGACAGATAATTTACCGAATTATGATGGTAATTATGATATTAATAAATATTATTTTTATACCGAACAAGCAATTAACTTCATTGAGAAAGAAGTTCTTCCTAAATATGACCCAAATCATCATAATATTGATAAATACTGGGAATGTATTAAAGAATTACAAACACATCCAGCGATGTGTCTTAATGTTGTTGATTTGCCCAAAAAATATTAAAATATTTAATAAATTTTATAATATATATAATATACTACATATACACAATAATATACATAATAATGAATAATTTACGTATTTTTATTACTATTTTAATTGTATTATTAACAATTTGCACACTCAATATTCGTATTGAAGCATATGAAAATAATGATTGTAAAGGATGTGGTGAAGCTAAAAAAATGTATGGCAATTGTAGTTCCAAAATTGAAAAAGATGAAAACGGAAACTGCTATAAAACATGTCCATATAAATGTATTGATTATTCTGGCAATAATTGTAAATATGATTTAGATTGTAAGGATTGTGGTTCTAATAAGTTTAGAATTAAATGTAATGGGGATATTAATCCATTTTGGGGTGATCACACTATTCTAAAAGACAATGAACCTTGTAATTATGAAACCGATAACTTAGATGATAAATTAAGAATTATAACTCATAATGGTGATAAAAACTTTTGGATTATTGTTATTAATATTCTTACTATTACTGGTAAACCATATTGTAAACCAATGATTACTGGTAAAGTTATTCAAATACCTAAGGATAAAATACCAGATTTTACTAAATTATTGACTCCAAAAACATCTACTAATAATTTATATGGTAACGGACATCAATTATATTTAGAAAATCTATTAAAAAAATCACCAGATTCATTAAAAGAGATTCTTAATAAAAATAATAATAGTGATACGTATAGTGTTTCTAATTTAAATTAATATTTATAAATATATAATATATATTTATATACATAAACAATGTTAGTTAATACTTAATGAGTTATGACATAAAAAGAGTTAAAAATAGAGCATTTGTGTGGTATATATGGGTAAAATCGGATTTTAGTGAAAATGGCGTTTTATCTGCTAATCAAATTAAGGGCATTGAAAAGAGCTTTGCGAATGCTGATATTTTTGAATATATAAAACACGGCGATATTATTAAAAATAATGCTTATTCTGGTGTTTATCCGTATAATGTTTTTTTCGTTTATAAATTAGATGATAATTTTAAATTATGTAATCGGTTAGGTGGTGGTATTCCTAGACTATTTATGAATATGGGTGTGTTTTCAAAGGATTATTGGGGTGAAATTGGAAAAATGATTAATATTTAAAATATATGAATAACAAAAGCATATTTGTTGTCATATATTTTAAATATGGGTAATACTATTTCTTCTGCATTTTCTTCATTAGAAAATGAAAAAAAAGAATATTTAGAAAAATATTTAGATATTAATCTAAAACTTAATAATGAAGAAGTATCAGATGAAAAAAAAGAAAAATATGAAAAAAAAATAAAAAAAATTCTTAATATTTTATTTAATATTAATAATGAATTATCTTTTGTAAAATATTTATACGATAATCAAGATAAATTATTTGAAAAATATGATGATAATTTTCAAATAATTTGTATTGATAGATCATATAACTATTTTCATAAAATTCTTTCATATTTGGAGAATTTTATCAATTCTTATCCTGATGATGTTAAATCATCAAGTTACTATAATTTAGTAAATAATGGTGATTTTATTACTTTACAGGATGATCAAAATGATCGTGCTTTTAATACATTATTTCTTGAAAAAAGAAATAGTGCAATAAAAGCATATTTTCCGGAATATGCTTGGGGTGATGATGAATTTAAATGTAGTGGTGAATCTAATTTGCCAAGACAATTTTTAAATGAATCAAAAGAATATCCTATTGAGAAATGGGATATTGGATTTCATGGCTCTTGGGCTAATTTATCAGTTAAGTTTATGAAAAAAGTTTTAGTCTCAAATCCTGAGTATTTTAGTAATATTAAGGTTATATTTGATAAATATAATTCAGATTATTTAATTAGAGATATAAATAATATTATATCTGAATATCTTTTTTCTGATTATACTCTTAATATCACTATGTTGAAATTAGAATGGGGTATATTTCTTTTTAATAAGTCAAAAAAAGACTTATTTAAATATATAAATGATCCTGATCACGCTGATTATATAATCGGCTTTGGTGATCAATGGATGAATTGTATTCATGATGTTTGGATGGATTATATAAAAGAAACCAAACAACAATTTGCTGTATCTCTTGCATGGGATGAATAATCCCATCAAATAAAATTTATAAAATAACTAATTCTAAAAAAACTAAATATATTATTTGCCCCAGAGGGCAAATAATATATTTAGTTTTTTTAGAATTAAAATTAAACTGTTTCAGCAAAATCTGTTATTTTGTTAACAAACTGATGAAATACTTCTTTATCATCACGATAATTTTGAAGTGAATTAAGTCGCAATACTGGGCGTTTTTCTTTCGCAAACCATTCTTCGTGTCTTTGATTTAATTGTTTTAAATAATCTATTCCAACAGATGATTCTTCTGAACGATTACGCTCTTTTAAACGACTATAACACTCTTCTGGTGGGCATTCTAAATACACAAATCCGTAATTATATTGACCGATTGTTGTATCAGCCCATTTAAACCACTCATTATAAATTGTCCATTCTATATCCTCCATCATATTATTTTGATAACAATTAATGGCGAAAATATTCTTATCTGAAAAAATAGAACGCTCTACGAATACATATTTTGCTTTTAGATTTATGTCTGCTAATTTATTTACACGAGACAAAAATGCGAAACTTTGGAATAAATACCCATATTTAGTACCATCTGTATAGAAATAATCAAGAATATTCTTACCTTTACTATCTGTTGTATTTTTCCAGACATCAACGGGCTCAAGAATGACTTGTGTATTTGGACAAGCTTTTAATTTCTCTACGAGTGTTGATTTTCCAGCTCCAATATTGGCTTCAAAAAAGATTAATTTAGGTTTATTATTAGTATTATTCATATTTAATTTCTGTATTATTTACTTTACATGTATTGTCTAGATTAATTGATTACTATATTTATATATTCATCATATAGTCTTAAATTATATTATACGTATATTGATTTTCATTTTTATAATTATAAAAATGATGGATTTGTGATATTTATTTTGACAATCATTATAACTTTATAGGTTATAATGAATGAATTAAAAAAACAATTTAGTGAATTATCAATTACTAATAAAAAACCACGTATAATACTTATTCAAGCATATATACGTGGTTTTTTAATTAGAAATAGATTTAAAAAAAATAAAGATTGTATCACCTTAGATGTAATAAAAAAATTATTAAATTTTTTTATAGATTATACATCAAGTATTAACGAAATAAATAATAATATTGATACAAATAATGAGTTTAAATGTCATAAAAAAATAAGAAGACCTAATTTTCCATCAGAAATATCAGAAAATTTAGTTAAATTCGTAATATATAAAAAATATAAAATATTACCATCTTGGAATACAGAAACTGGTGATTTAGAATTGGACTTAATCTCTTTTATTAAAAAAATAGAAGTTAAAGCATTCTCATCAAGTGGACCATCTAGTTTTGGACCAACTGAATGTTGGGATTATATATATTTTATAGATGCTATTGATTATATTAATTCAAATTTTAAAGTATATGAAATTAAATTATCAAATAATAGTGATATATGGAAAAAATTATTAATTAATTCTAATACAACATATTATGAACAATGTATTCAAGGTAGAAGACCAAGAATACAATTTAATAAAATAAAAAATCAATTAGATAATATTAATGAAAATATATGTAATCTTATTTTCAATGGAAATATTAATGATTTATTTTAGATTATAATAATTATTTTTCTAATATATTATTTATTTCATTTATAATTAATCTTACAATTGGTAATGATACAGCATTACCAGCTAATTGATATAACTTACTATCACTAATTTTTTTTGGAAATTTATATTTTGATGGAAACCCTTGTAATGAAAAACATTCTCTTGGTGTTAATTTACGGATACCTTTATCATCCATTATTAATGGAACATTATGACCACCAGAACCCATATTTTTTGTTAATGTTGGGCAAACATTACTTTTATTTTCTCTAACATAATGTCGACGATATTGATATATTTTATTTTTAGAAACATGTTCTTTAACACCGTCAATTACTTTTTCATAAACTTTAAAACGGTCAGTATAATAATATTTATTATCTATATTTTCTTCTAAATAATCAATTATATTATTATTTTTTACTATATTTTTGTTAGTTGGCATATTAAAATTTTTATAATCATCTTCATTTTTAAAACATACAATATATATTCTTTCACGATGTTGTGGGATACCTGTTATTTTAGCCGTATCTAATATTTCATATTTAATATAATATCCTTCATCAGTTAAGCTTTCTTTTATTATTTTAAATGTATTACCTTTATCGTGTGTTAATAAATTTTTTACATTCTCTAATATAATAAATCTTGGTGTATGATATTTTAATATTTCTATTAATTTCCAAAATATATCTGCTCTTTTATCTTTAAATCCTAATCTTTTTCCTGCAATACTATAACTTTGACAACTAAAGCCCATACATATTAAATCATGTTTCGGAATATCTTTAACATTAACTTTATGTAAATCTTTCATTAAAAATGGTGTTTTTTCATCTAAATGGTTATGATTTAGATTATAAATTAATTCAGATTCCTTTACCATATCATTTGCGAATACACATTTATATTTTGAATAATTTGATAAAACATATGAAAATGCTCCTGTTCCTGCACATAAATCAATATATTTAATAATAGACATAATTTAGTAAAGTAATATTCAAATATATAATATATTATTTATGTTTTAAATTATATTATACGTATATTGATTTTCATTTTTATAATTATAAAAATGATGTATTTATGATATTTATGAATATTATTTTTATAAGTAATCTAAAGTTTTAATTAATTACGTATAATATTTATATATTAGATATAATGAATAAAGATATTAAAGTAGCTTATATTGGTGCTGGTCTTGATACCATACCAATAAAAAAAATATTAGATGAAGATGAACAAAAAACTTCTAATATTATTATTGTTATGCTAGATGTATTACCAGTTAATCCGATTGATTTAGTTTATTGTATTAAAAATGGTTTTCCTTACGAAAACAAAGAATGGTTAAATGAAATGATTGAAAAATTTACATCATTTGATGATTGTAAAATGATTTCTCATGATACAGATATTCATTTAATTATATTTGAATATAATCATAAAAATGGTATTACTATAAAGGTTAAATATTATTATGCTTCACCTTTTCCATATATTTTGGATGAAAAGAATTGTCATTCAGTGTATAATCCATCTATTAATAAGCGTGATGCTATTTTAGCTGATATTACTGGTTATAATGTTTTACATATTGCTGGTTATATACCAGATAGTACTATATTACAATACGCTAGTGAAATTATTGATATCAGTGGTAGTACTGGAACAGTGTATGAATTAGAAAATTACACTAAAGAAGAAATAAAATATGATGAAGTCTATCAAGACAATGATATCTTTTATGACAGAATTAATCAAATGATTAAATCTGGTCGTATTCGTAATTGGTCTTATCAAAAATTGATTTGGAATGATGACACTAATGATTATGAATATATAAAAACTATCACCAAAAAAGCAACAGTTGAAAATATTTTTAAATTTGAGAAGACTGCTGTTTATATTGGTGCTGGTCTTTGTATTAAGGAATTTCCAGCATTTTATCTTAAATATGATGAATATATCTGTATCGATAAAGCTCCTATGGATAATTCTATGAATATTGATATGACTGTTGATACGTTAAAAAAAAGTTTTATACATCATGGTTGTAAACTTATTGATGAATATGTAGATATTGATTTATTAGTTTTTACCAAAACTGTAGAAGGTAAAACTATAACAATTAAATATTATCATTCTACTTGTTTTCCATTTGATGAGAAAAAAGAGAATGATGATAAAATCAAAAGTATTGAAAAAAATATTCTTGCATTTAATGCATTAATTTGTCATAATTATACGCCACATTCATCTATTTTTAAATATTCAGATGGATTTGGATTTGATTTAATATTATCATCAATGGATTATCTTGGCAATATTAAAGAATATGTGCGTTCTTTAGTTGGTGAAAATTATCGATATAATCTTGATAATATTGTGATGATGCAATATAAAGAAGATGATAATTCATCTAATGACACAGAATATGTGTTTGAAAAAAATATTTATGAAAAAGCTTTTGATTTCTTTTCCAAGTAAATAAAAGCTTTTTCATAAATTAAATAAAATTATAATCTGACTAATTAAAGTTGTTCTATGATAGATAATTGTATATGATTATGGTGTATGATTATGGTGTATGATTATGGTGTATGAAATTGTGATCTATATGCGTTCGTAAATATACGCATTTTTTTACATTGTTCTTCCGTAAACATAAATCCACAAATATCATATCGATAGTCCATATAGTTCATAAACATATGATAATCTGTTGTTTTTGGCCATGTTGTTGGAGCATTATATGGATTATTATTTATATATGATGTTGGTAATGATTGATTTGGTGTATCTACTACTAAATCACCTGTTTTTTCATCAGTTTCTATTATACCATCTTCATTTGTATCTATAATACCTTGTTGTCCACTAAATGACTGTTGAAATGGATGATATACACCTAACCAATGACCGACTTCATGTGTTATAACACCACCAATGCTGAAATTACTAAATAATTCTGTTTGTTTAAATAGATTTTTATCTATTACAATACCATCAGTTGTTGGATTGGATGAATATGACCATGGAAATTGAGCATAACCAAGTAATCCAGTTGTAAAATTTACAACCCATACATTCAATTTATACTCATCACCTGACTGAATTGGTGAACCATTAATTTTAACAAGATTATCGATTACATCTAATTCATTATCTGTAATATCTGCTAATGGTGTGCTAAGAACAATTGTTTTATCATGTGTAAAATTAATATTACAACTACCTGCTCTTGATACATAATCATTGTATCTATTCAAAATAGCCAGTGATAGTGCTTTATCTGAATTATATTTACTCATACGAGCATTATTAATCCGTTTTCTATAGTTATTAGATCTAGAACGATTACGATTAATTCTTCTACGTCTAAAATTTATTGATCTTGAACGTAAATTATATATATAACGATTACGATTTATACGATTTATTCTTCTTAAATAGTTAATAAATCTACGTAATCCTAATTCTCTTCTTAATTGATTTATCCTTCGTCTAGATAATCGAATATATTTTTTATTTTTACGATATTTTGCATATGGTATTAGTGGTATAAGTGTTGGTGGTGTTGGAACTTCTCCTTCATATACCAATTTACCATTATCAAAGTTAGATGCATTTTTATTGAAATCGCGATTTAAAATATCAGTTGCTCTTTGAATATCACTATCAATTTCTGCTGTTGTTCCAGGATTTTGAAAACAAATATGATAAACTAGTTTAATATTTATTGTTTCTGTTTCACCTATTGTGTTTCCATTTTCATTATTTAATGCAATTGCCTCATTTAATGTATTATTTTGCTCATCTGATGTTGGATTTTCTGTACAACACCAATTTTGATTTTCACTTTCACTCATTTATTTCAATATTAAGATTATATTTACAATAATATTATATTTGATAATCAATACTATATTATATCAATAGTTTTATTTTCTTCTCTTTCTATTTTGTTGTTTAGGTTTAGATGGTGTTTGTTTAACGACTGATTGTTGGACTGGTTTTTTCATTGGTTGTTGTTTTTGTGTCTGTATAGGTGGTTGTTGTGATGGTAATGGTGGTTTTGATGAATTAGGTGATGGTGGTAATTTTAATGGTGTTGGTTCTTTTATTTCATCTTTTGATTGTGGATGTGATTGTGTTTGTGTTTGTGATTCTGTTTCTATTTTTATTTTTGGTTGTTTTTCTAATGATGATATAATTGGACTATCTTGTGTAATTGATGACATCATTTCTGATAATAAATTAGATGATTCATCGTCATCTGTTGATAATGAAGATATTGATGATATTGATTTACTATCTGATGTTGTCGAAGTTGATGATGTTGTTGATGTGCTATCTGATAAATATGTCATCATTGTTTTCATATTATCTGTTTTATTCGTATTATATTTATCTGTTTTGATTTCATTATTAATCTGCATATACATTAATCGTGTCTTCATATCTAATTTTGTTATATACTTATTATGTAATTTTACAAAAAATAACATATAATTAGTATATAATTTTATATTCTCCTTTACTACCTTATTCTTGTAATTATAAAAACTACAGAAATTATTTAAATCAAGACCCTCATTCATCTTAATTGTGTAATTATCCAATTCATTTTGTTGCCTTATTAAGTGGTCATTTGTATCAATAATCAACTTTATTATCTTATTAAATATTCTCTCAATTGTTTTAATATCATACTTTTTATAAATATTTAAATAATTATATTTGACAACTGTATTAGACAAATCACTGTGAATTTCTATTTTATTTTTATCTAAATCCTTCTTAATTAACAAAATTAACTTATAATAATCATAATATATTCTATTATTAATTAAACTTCCGTATTTTATTAGATTATTATACTCCGTATCAATTAGTTTGTTTTGAAAACTGAATGTATCTAGGCCAAATAAGAAATTGTTTTCGTGATGTGATTTCTCAATATTTTTATACACTTCATTCAAGTGTGTTTTCTTATCATTCAGTAAACCCAACAAACTATTAATATAATTATACTTATTAACTAGATCAATAAATTGCTGTTTTATATCAGCAATTATATCACTAATTTTGATTGATGTTTGAGATATTGACGACATTTATTTTAAACACTTAATTAATATAATATATATAAGTATTTTATTAAGATAGAAATGCGTTTAGAATATATAAAATAATATATTTAAGAAGTAATTATGTAATATCTTTTATAGAACATTATAATTTAATTAAAATAAATTTAATTTAATTAAATTAAATAATTTAATTCATTTTATAAATAATTTTTATATTGATATTAATTTGAATTATATAATATTTAAATTATTAAAATGAACTCTGAATATAATAGTATAAATGGCGAGATTGAATTGCCTAGTATTAAAAAAAGAAAAGTACACGAATGGTCTAGTGAACACGAAGTTATTTTAGTTGATTGGGCGGATAAAGCGATGTGTTATAAGTGGCTTCATGCTAAAGCCAATTCTAAATACTCGCGTCATTCTAAATATTTTACCATTCCAGTAATTATTATTTCTACTTTAACTGGAACTGCTAATTTTGCTCAAGATAGAGTGCCAGAAGAACATTTAAATTTATTTGTTATGGTAATTGGATCTTTAAATATTTTAGCTGGTATTATTAGCACTATCCAGCAATTTTTGAAAATCAATGAATTAAAAGAATCACATAGAATTAGCTCTATATCTTGGGACAAATTTTACAGAAATATCAAAGTAGAATTAGCAAAGAAACCAGATGAAAGAATACCGATTGAACAAATGTTAAAAATGTGTAAAGAAGAGTATGATAGACTTATTGAAACTAGTCCTAAAATTGAAACAGAAATAATTGATAAGTTTAAAAAGACGTTTAAAGATACACCACATTATAATAAGATTAAGAAACCAGAAATATGTGATGAATTGATTACTACGGATTTATTTAGATTTATACCAGATAATAAAGCTAGAAAAATTAAAGATTCTGTTAAAAAAGGTGCTGTTGTTATTAATAAACAGAAATTAATTTATGATTTTATTACTCAATTTGAGGAAACACATCACCGACCACCATTATTAGATGAATTAAAGGAACAAATAGTATTTACTGAACAAGAGAAGAAGGATATTAATTTAGAGAATGATGATGATATTGATAACTATTTCACAGATATTTTAGAGGAGTTTCAAAAAAGATTAGCTCTAAATAATGGAAATGGCAATGGTAATGGTAACGGAGATGAAAAGAAAAGTGTTAGATTAAGTGGATTTGGTATGAATGTCGGCATTGGTGATGATGACGATGATACAGTTATTCATTTTAAAAATATTTAGATTATATTTAGAATGGATTATAATACATTTTATGTATACCCTAAAAATGATTAATAGTTAAATATTAATTATTATATCTTTATATATTAATTAATATTTTACATATATTGAAATTGTAATTGTAATTGTAATTGTAATTGTAATTGTAATTGTAATTGTAATTATATGAATAAAATGGCTGATTGGACGTGTTTAACTGATATTTTTACCGAAGAAGACCAAAAAAATATCAATGATTTTATTGGTGAAGAAATGAAAAACTATACTTTATTTCCAAAGAATGAAGATATTTTTAATGTATTTAAGTATTGTGATTTTAAAGATACCAAAGTTGTTATATTAGGCCAAGACCCTTATCACGGCGAAGGACAAGCAACTGGATTATGTTTTTCTGTTCCATCTGGATTCAAAAAACCACCATCCTTGTGTAATATATTTAAAGAAATTAACAGTGATGTCGGTAGTGAATCTATTTGTTCTGATGGTGATTTAACTCCTTGGGCAAAACAAGGTGTTTTGTTATTAAATACTGCATTAACTGTTCGTAAAGGAAAGCCAAATTCACATAAAAAGTTCTGGTCTCCATATACTGATAAAATCATAAAACACATTTCTGATAATAGTAATGATGGTATTATCTTCATTTTATGGGGAAATAATGCTATTCGTAAACAGAAATTTATTGATGAAAAACGTCATCATATTTTTAGTGGAGTTCATCCATCACCATTAAGTGCGTATAGGGGCTTTTTTGGTTCAAAAGTATTTACGAAAGTAAATGCGAAACTTACTGAAATGGGTAAAATGCCTATTTTATGGTAAGTAAATATTTTATAAAAAGATTAAAAAATAAAAATGGTTATACCATTTTTATTTTTTAATCTTTTTATAAAATATACATTAATATTACTTTATTTATAATCAAAAATGCCATACGTAATAGTAGAAAGTCATCGAAAAGGTAAAAACGGCAAAATTAAGCACGGATATCGTGTTAGAAAACGTGATAAAGACAGAAAAACGGGTAAGTATACCTATTTTTCTAAACACCCATTGAGTAAAAAAATGGCTGAAAAACAGAGAAAAGCGATTGTTTTGTCTGAATTAAGACGAAAAGGACGATTGTAAAACATAAAAATAATAAAAATAGAAAAACCATTAGTGGTTTTTCTATTTTTATTATTTTTATGTTTTGAGTGTATAGTTTATAAAAAATGAATTATATTTAGATTATTCTATAATTTATTATTAATGCTGAAGAGCATTAATATACTTAAA
>JGI10211J34971_10001788_pt1 | contig 17657 bp, 18 predicted proteins | sample Etolagsediment_FD_34971 | JGI IMG/M metagenome (IMG submission 34971) | reverse complement strand
CCCATGGGGCCGTTCCACAGAACTGTTTTTGAGTCATCCAAAATGCTGTTAAACGATTTGACCGTCCCGGATCCGATATCCAAACCCATCTGATCATCTTCAAGGGCACGAATGGGAATATCCATGGCCTTGGCATCCTCAGAGATCTCTGTGGCGGCAATACAGTCTGATGGCAGGACGAGATTGACGCCTTTTTTGAGACAGAGCTCAATGACATCTGCTGCAAATTGAATCCGATCCTCCTCAACCAGTGAGTTCCCGACACGATGATTCAAGGGCGGTGCGCTGAGGAAAGTGAAGGCCATCCCGCCACCGATCAGGATGTTGTCGGCCACTTCAGCCAGGCGTTTCAGCAGGTCGATCTTGCCGCTAACCTTGGATCCGCCCATGACCACAGTAAAGGGCCGGACCGGTGATTCGATAGCGTGGACCAGAAAATCAATTTCCTTCATGAGAAGAAAACCTGCCGCCTTTTCTTCAAAGTAGGCAGTCATGCCAACATTGGAAGCATGGGCTCTGTGTGCTGTGCCAAAGGCATCATTCACATAGACATCCGCCAGGGCCGCCAGCTCTTTAGAAAAATCGGGATCATTGTCGGTTTCGCCCAGATGGTAGCGCAGATTCTCCAGAAGCAGTATCTGGCCCAGTTTGAGATCAGCGGCTAATTTCTGAACCGCAGGTCCCACACAATCAGGGGCAAAGATCACTTCTGCATCAACCATACCCTGGAGAGAGGTCGCGACAGCTTGCAAACTCATCTCGGGGACGACGGTACCTTTTGGTCTGCCCAGATGGGAGGCCAAAATAATAGCAGCACCAGCTTCCAGGAGAAAGTTGATCGTAGGCAGTGAAGCCTGAATCCTGAAGTCGTCAGTCACCCGACCCTCGGCATCCAGGGGGACGTTGTAATCTGTGCGGACAAAGACTTTTTTGCCCTTTACTGAAAGATCACGGACATGCTTAGGCATTATGAATTACCTCGATTCCAGGGGTCTACTGAGCGTTTTTCAGGGCTTCGGCCAAAGATAGATGCAAATCGAACTTGAATTTCTTGACATCGATCTTGGGTTCGTGCCAGACACCATAGTTATCGGCCATGATCAATTTCATGAGATAGCTTTGAGTCAATGCCTCAGTGGTTTTTTTGTCATACCAGCGGATATCGATCTTGGCTGCATTCTCGTTCACCGCACCCAGCAAGGCGCTGAGGAAGGTCTGACGATTCTCTGTATCCGTATTGATCTTTGCAAAACCGGCACCGATAAGGCCCTGGATCTGTTCCCAGTCAGTTCCCACAAAGTTTTTCCAGGTCTGGGCAAAATTCTCTTCCAGTGATCCGCCATAATTGGCCAGCTGCTCAACAGCATATTCAACAACCTGGGGGTAAAGCGTGGATGCACCGTGGGCCACAAAAATGGTCTCAGGCTGAATCCGATCAGCGATCTTTAGCAGCTCATGGGCCAAGGTGATATTGAGCTTGACCTTGGTACCCGGCTTGCCCTTGTTGGGGCCGTGCATGGTTCCAATGGTAGGAGCGATCATCAGCACACCGGTTTCAGTGATGAACTGTTCGAACTCGTCAGGTTGGGTATAGGTTGAGATCTCAGATTTGGTATCCTCATCCTCTTCGCCGGCCAATACACCCAGTTCGCCTTCAACTGAGACACCCAGGGGGTGGGCCATGTTGACCACTTCACGGGTGTAGCCGATGTTCTCTTCCAGAGAGCGGGCTTTTTTATTGGCATGATCGGTAGAATTGTCAGCCATGACGGATGTGAGATGCTGGACTGCGCCCTGCACGACCAGACGGCCGCCTTCCGTGGTATAATCACCATGATCCAGGTGGGTGGCTACTTTTACGGAGGAGCGTTTGGCTCTGGCTTCGATATAAGCGGCGGCAACTTCCAGACCGGTAATGGCATCCCCGTCGCCAAAATGTTTAAGGGCCGAATTGGAGAGGGCCAGGAGACCAGAGGCTCCCAGTGTTTCGAAGGCATCAAAGGCGGCATTGATACCCTGGATGGTGGTAATATTGAATGCAGGGAGCGCATAAGGATTCACTTTTGCATTTCCCTTTTCACCCAATTTTGCTTTTAATGTCAGGGCATGGGCACTGGTCAGGTTATCTGCAAACCTTCTGCTCGTGTTTAGTTTGGGTGCTTGTTGGTAGGTCTTCATAGCAATATCTCCAGATCTATGGTTAAAAGCTTTGTTTATATTGTACTTCCAAAAATCAACTTCCTCTTAGTAACTCAGGTGGCAGTTACTACAAAAACCGCACCAAGTCAAGCATGAGACAAGCGTGGTGTGGATAATGTCAGTAAATCTATTTGACTGCAGCCCTGCTCCTCTAAAACCTGAGCCAGGGTATTGGATGTGGCCCCCGTGGTGAGAACATCATCCACAAGCAAGATCCGTTTATTATGGAGATCAGGGCTACCCTGAATCCTGAAGGCACCAGCCAGGTTTTTCTGTCTCTCCAAGGCATTGAGCTTGGTCTGGGTCTGGGTATAGCGACTTCTGACCACAATCTTCTGGTCCACTCTGGCGCCCATTCTCGATGCCAGCCAGCGCGCCATATCCTCAACCTGATTGTAACCCCGTTCTCTGAGCTTCCGGGGGTGAAGGGGAATGGGTAGAACCAGATCATAGGGCTCAGAAGGTAATTGCTTCAAGATACTTTTCTCAAAATGGTCCAATAATCTGAGGATTGGTTTCCGCCTTTGAGAATATTTAAGATGATGGATCAGGTTTTTAACATTCTCATCAAAATCAAAGAGGGCCCAGGCCTGATGAATATACAGATCATGGGGAACCGAGAATTCAGTATGGGGTTTTCCCAGCAGAACAAAGCTGGACAGACAAGGCTGGCAAATCTGCTCCTGGCCTTCTGCCAGGCGTACCTCACAGAGCAGACAAAGCGGCGGGTAAACCAGATCAATGATGGCCCTGGTCAAAAAGGCGAAGGGATAAAAAAGCTGTTTTATGGGAGTGTTTCGCATTGCTATCAATACGGACTGCCGGGCAGTGTGGGATCAGATGATCAGGGCAGCTGCTCCGATGACAGGGGCTGCATCACCCAGAGCCGCAGGTTCGATCCTCAACTTGCCCTTCTGATTCTCAAAAAGGTGGGCATTCACCACTGCCCACAAGGCATCAATAAACAGGTCGAATCCCGTGGCGAGCGATCCACCCACCACAATGATGCCCGGGTCCAATAAATGTGTGACATAGACCAGGGAGTGACCGATGGATGTCCCCAGGAGACTCCAGGCTGCCTTGGCATGGGCATCTCCGGCGTTGGCAAGGGCATAGATCTCGATCCCTGTTTTATCCTCTCCCGAGATGCGCTTGTAGTGACGTTCCAAGGCTGGCCCGCTGACATAATCTTCGAAGGTTCCTTCATTGTAAGGAGCCAGACCATATTCCGTGGCTGTCCCGTGGGCGCCGCTGAGGATACGACCATCCCAGACAAAACCATGGCCATAGCCTGTGCCCAGGGTAATACCGTAAACATAGGCTTCGCCCTTTCCTGCTCCGGCAATGGCTTCCCCCAGCACAAAAACATTTGCATCATTATTCATTTTTACCGGTACGTCAAAATGAGCCTGCAGGCGCTCCACCAAGGGGTAATTCTGGATGATTGGGGTGTTGGGTGTTTCCAAGACCACCGTGTGATCGTCGTTCAAGGGCCCTGGTGCGCCCACGCCGACACCACGCAACGCAGCACCCGGTGAATTTTCGATGAGTGCGTTGATGGTTTCGGCGATCCGCTGCATGAGCGCATCGGCATGGGTGAATTGCTTCATGGCAATCTTGGGAGCCAGTGAAAGCAGCGCACCATCATCACCGACCAGACCGATTCTAACCTTGGTTCCCCCAATATCTATCCCAGCGCGCACGAGCATCAATGACTCCAGTATGATCTAATAAAGATTGCGTTCCCAGTTGTAATCACGGCCTTCATCGCGGGCAGTGGAGTGGACCAATTTGTAGCTGCCATAACCGGTTCGGTCCACAAAAATGAATTCCACCCCGCCCTGGATACCATAATAAGACCAAATTTCGAATGGTTTCCGTTCCTGGGAGGATTCGGTACGCTCCACATTGTTGGGTACGCCATACTGGAGCAGCACACGACCTCGGTCTGTTTTCCAGCCATCCAGTTTCTCAGCGCGGTACAAGTCGTTGGCCATTTGAACCCGGTTATAGAAATCAGTTTTAAACTCATTATAAGCTGTCTCAGGATCGGGATCATTTCTCAGCCAGAATGCATGAAGAACATTGGCCTTGCCCTCCACCCCTGATTGCTCATAAAGTTCTTTTTCCCTCGTATCCATAATGATCTTCATGGTGGCATAGATCTCATCCAGCTCTTCTTCAGTCAGGTCCAGATAGGGATTGGTGGCCAGCTGAGGCATATCAGCGAGATCGTTGGTCTTGAGCACATAAAAGGTTTTGGTCTGGCGCTGATTCATGTCAGAAATAGGATCATGCACATCGATGGCCAATTTGTAAATGCCCGATCTCAATCCAGCGGTATTGACGCCACCCCATTCAACGGCCGAGGCACCAGGTTTTGGCTTCTCCCGCATGGGATAAGACTGGATCACATCCTCATTAAGGGAAAGGACGGATACGGCGACCTCGTAGCTACCCGTCCCCTGCAGACCGTAACATTCAAAATAATAATAGAGCATGGGTGACTGCTGACTGAAACTGCGCTCTGCATTGGGAACCACATCATAGCCATATTTGGTAAATTCATTCTCAGCTTTGGCCTTGATGATCTGAGAGGCGATAGTGATATCTGAAATACTGAGGGAGTCACCGGGGAAGGCGGAGAGGACCAGTTCCTTCTCAATCCTTTGCCGTCTTTTCCCGTTCACATCAAGGATATCGACCTGCAAGACATATTCACCGGGAAGCACATAGAACTTGCTTATGTCCGGGACGAATCGCAGCGCACTGATGGCATCCTTGTCCTTGGCCTTATAGACCCTGTTCCAGCGATCTGGCGTATAAGGGACAATATCGCCCTGGATCAGGGCTGTTTGAAAAACGACCTGAGCCTCAGCGCCATTTTCACCATCCTCATAGGTAAAATTCGCCTGGGGCACCATGAGGTAGATATCCAGATAGATCCCTCCCTGGATGGAGAAACGGGACTCATCGATGGAAACCCCAAGATTGACCTCATCAAAGCCTTCTGCAGCAACAAGCTGGCCCAGAATGAGGAGGCAGGCACTGACATACTTATGCAAATTGGACTGAAACAAGACGAGAAATACCCTCTTCCTCCATGGTGACGCCGTACAGAAATTTGGCAGCCTCCATGGTTAGTTTATTATGCGTGATCACGATAAATTGTGTATGGGTGGTAAAATGTTCAAGCATTTTGGTGTATTTGCGAATATTGCGGTCATCCAGGGGTGCATCGACCTCATCCAAGACACAATATGGGCTCGGCTTGACCTGATAGATGGCAAACAGCAAGGCAATGGCGGTCAGTGCTTTTTCACCTGCTGACAACATTTTCAAATGCTGGGTCTTCTTGCCCCGGGGTGTTGCTTTGATGATCACATCACTTTCCAGGACATCGTCAGGATTTTCCAACGTCAAGGAGGCTTCCCCCCCATCAAACAGCATCTGGAAGGTCCCCTTAAAATGTTCCTGGATCAAGCCAAAGGTCTCTCTGAATTGCTTGCGTGCGATGCGATCCAGTTTGGAGATGGTCTCCATGAGACTGGTTTTGGCTTCCGTGAGATCGGCCTGCTGTTCCTTAAGGAAATTCAGGCGGCCCTGCTCAGTATCAAATTCATCCTGCACCGCCATGTTGATCGGTCCCAGCCCTTCAATGAATTTTTGGCTCCTGGATATGCGTTGCTCCACGCTGGCGGGGTCAAATTCGCTCAGGTCCAAGCCAGTAGGAATGGTCGCCTGGTATTTTTCATTCACCCTGTCCTGGATGTGCTGTTGCTTGGCTTCCAAATTAGCAGCTGAGACAGAAAGTTCTCTTAGTTCTTCAGCCGCGGCTTCCCGCTTGTGGTGGTGATCACGCAAACGTAATTCAAGCTCATTCAAGGATTGCCGTTTTACCTGGACCTGCCCCCGCAATTCGACCAGAATCTCAGACTCACGTTCCAAAACCGACTTGATGGATGATAATTTTTCTTTTTCTGATTCCTGGACGCCACGATTCTTTTTCAGCCCCTCCTCGTGTTGATTCTTTTCCTCTTCCAGGGAATGCTGCCGGGTTGCAATGTCCTTCAGCGTTTCTGATACACTGGAAAGTCGGGTATCCAGATTGCGCTCTTCGTTGGTGAGATTAACATGTTCGAGGCGACTTGATTGCGCTGTCTCACTGGCTTCATCGCGCTGGGCCAGAAGGGTTTGGAGGGAGATCTCCATCTTGGCGATCTCAGCTTCCAGACCCGCACGCTGAGCGGCAGCTGCTTCGATCTGGGGGACAAACGAGGTGATTCGGGATTCTGCATCAAGGATGGACTGCTGCAGTTCGTCCAGCTCCTGGGCCACGCTCTTGAGATCGGCTTCAGAACTGCTGATCCCATATTGGGCACGGGAAGTTTTTCGCTCCACCTCTAACAGGATCTGGCGCTGGTCATCCCGGGCAGAGCGGGTATTGCGCAGTTCCTTCTCGATGGCACCCAGATCAGCATGGGCTTTTTCAATATATCTGCTGTGCTCCTCGATCTCATCCACCAGTCTGGAAAACTGTTTACGCAGACGCTCGATACGATCCCTGCGACCGATAATGGTATTCTCCGTCTCAGCGCCCCCTCCCCCCTGGATGGTGCCCAGGGCATCATAGAGGGTGCCATCTTCAGTGACGATCCGGCCTTGAGCTCCTTTCCAACCCTTGAGGTAATCCTCTTTCACCAGAGTCAGGTCATTCAGCAGCGCATAGGCAAGTTGTTCACAGCCGGCTTTGGGTGTGACAAAATCAAGGGCAGGCCCAATGACCAGGGGACCCGTCGGATGTTTATGAGAGGTCTTGTCCGATACGTGAAAGGGGGTGAGAGGTAAAAAAGTTGCTGCGCCGGCCTGTTCCTTCTTTAGTTGTTCGATAGCTTGTATGGCTGCATCACGGTCTTTGGAAACCAGGGCCTCGGCCAGTGGTCCCAGGGCGGTCTGAATGGCCTTTTCATAAGGCTCTTTCACGGTTAGCAGGTCAGCGATGGTCCCCAGGATCCCGCGGGATTCCATATCTTTGCCAATGAGCGATCGTACGCCAGCGGAATACCCTTCTCCTGACTCCAATAATTCTTCGTAAAAGCTGAGCTGGTTCTCGACACTTACCCGTTGTCCACGTTTTTGGGCCAGGGTTTCCCGGGTTTCATTGAGATTATCCTGTAACTGCTGGAATTTGCCTTCCAGGGCAGACACACTGGATTCAAGACTTCGGTACTGATTCTCGGCACTCTTGAAATCATCGGCCACCAGATCCAATTCCTTCTGGTATTCGGCCTGGCTGGATGTGAGGCGGTCCTGCTTGTTGCGCAGATGCTCGATACTGGATCGATGTTGACTCAAGGCCGCTTCCTGATGGCTTTTCTGATGGTTCAGGTCACTGAGTCGATTCAGGATCTCAAGATGCTTTTGGTTGCTGGTATCGTACTCGCTCTTGGCGGCCCGATAGGCTTCCACGGCTTGATCAAATTTGGCCTTCAGGACCTCGTCCTTGGCCTTGGCCTCATCAATGCGGGGCTGAATGTGCGCTTTTTCGTTACTCAGTTCAGCCTGGAGATTCAAACTTGATTCTTCCCTTTCAACCAGGGTCCGCTGCTCGACTTTGATCCTGTCCAAGGCAGCCGTGGCACTGGCGATCTTTTCATCCGCCACCAGCAGGATCCGTTCGATGCTGATCCGCTCGCCATTTTGGACATTGACCTTTTCCTGCTGCTCCCGATGCTTGGTCTCAGCCTGATCCAGAGCTTCTTTCGCCTCTTCTACGCGTTTTTCTTCCAGACTGACTTCTTCACCGCTAACACCATACCCATCCTTGAGTTGAGCGACCCGCTGTTTGATGGGAGTCAGCTGTTGGAGAATCTGCTCCATCTGAAAGGCTGCCAGCGATAGTTCGTCTTCTTTGAGCTGATTCTGGACCCGGTCAAAGCGTTTGTATTTGGCCAACTGGCGCCGGAGACCACTCACATTTTTGTCCACCTCCGAAATGATATCATTGACCCGGTGCAGATCGATCTCCGTGGCTTCCAGACGGCGCATGGAGAGGCGTCGCTGCTGTTTGTATTTGTTGATGCCGGATGCTTCCTCGATAAGCCGGCGGCGTTCATCCTTGCTTTCGCTGAGAATGGACTCAACCATTTTCAATTCGATGACCGAATAGGCATCGGAGCCCATGCCCGTATCCACGAAGAGATTATGAATGTCTTTGAGGCGGCAGGCATTCTTATTGATAAAGAATTCGCTGGCTCCGTCTCGGAAAACCCGACGGGTAATGACCACATCGGTATATTCCACGGGGAGCACGCCCCGATCATTGTGGATGGTCAGGCTGACCTCGGCATAATTCACCGGTTTTCTTTTGCTGGTGCCACTGAAGATCACATCATGCATGCTCTGACTGCGCAGGACCGAAGATTTCTGCTCCCCCATGACCCAGCGGATGGCGTCGACCACATTGGTCTTGCCACAGCCATTTGGACCGACGATACAGGTCAGCCCTTCGGCAAACTTCAGCTTTGTGGGTTCGCCAAAGGATTTGAAGCCCTTGATCTCGAGATCAGATATATACATAAAGTTTTTTTATCTCCAATGCCCCTTTTTAGCAGGGGTAGATGCGTGTGCGATTAACCTGGCGGCCAGGTCATGGACCGACCGCCCATGAGATGCAGGTGAATATGAAAGACGGTCTGACCAGCGAGTTCGCCATTGTTCATCACCAGCCGGAAACCATCTTCAAGACCGAGTTCTTCGGCCAGATTGGTGGCCACCTTAACGATTTTGCCCATGAGAGGTTGATCTTCATCCGAAAGGGCGGCTGGTCCCTTGATATGCTTCTTGGGAATCACCAGAATATGGGTTGGTGCCTGTGGGCTGATATCATTGAAAGCGATGACTTCGTCATCTTCAAAAAGCAAGGTTGCCGGGATATCGCCGTTAATAATCTTACAGAAAATACATTCTTGTGACATCTTTCCTCCGTGCTGGGGTGTTGCAGGAACCTACAGAAGTGCAGAAACCAAACCGACTGCATGAAGGGCAGCCGTTTCAGCACGCAAGCGCCGGGGTCCCAGACCCGTGGAAGTATAGTCGGAAAAGGATGCTAAATCAATTTCATCCTTCGACCAATCGCCTTCAGGACCGATCCAAATGGTTAGTTCTTCGGCAGCCTTGATCTCCGCCTGCATGCAGATTAGCTCTCGTGCGTCATCAGCGGCATGACAGAATAGATTCAAACCACTGTGTCTCTCACCAATGAGCCGCTTAAACGGCGTGATCTCAGAAATTTTGGGCAAAAATGATCGGCGCGATTGCTTCATGGCAGAGATGGCGATCCGCTGCAGGCGATCGCGGTTGACCCCTTTTTTAATGGTATGATCCGTGAGCAGGGGAATAATTCGTTGGACACCAAGCTCAGTGGCCTTTTCTACCACCAGGTTCAAATGATCCCCTTTTAAATTGGCGATGGCCAATGTGACGGGTTTTTCCAGCTCACCCCGTTTTGGGATCTCCTCTTTTATTTCCAGGGTCAAGGCCGAGTCATTCAGATCAGCTATGCTGGCCAGCGCAGACACCCCTTCCCCATTTACAACCCAGATATTGTCGCCAGCCTGGTATCGGCGAACCCTGACGAGATGGTGGTGTTCCGAGCCGGATAGTTCCAGATGTTTTTGACCTGGACTGAAAGAAGGTAGATAGACTTGTTCACCGGAGATCACCGGTGGATGGACTCCCATGCTGCCTGAAAGAACAGGCCTTTGTAACTCTGACGTTCATCAATGATCTTGTCAAACTGAGAATAATCATAGCCAAATCGGAAATTGTAAGCGGATCCCTGCCCCGTGAGAATCCTAACATGAACGCCAGCACGTACCAGTGCCGTCAGATCAGGTTCCACTTCCTGCCAACGTTCTACGAATTTTTCATCATCGGCAGTATTGAGGGCCAGTAAGGGACCGGCACCACCGAAGACGCCAAACTGAAATGAGGGGTGCATGGTTTCCAGGAAGGGATACCAGGTGCTGCCCACCAGCAATTTCACGAGACTGAGGTTACGATTGTTGATGGAAACGGGCTGATTGTAATAATTGAGATAAGTGAAGGTATCATTGCTCTCCACCAGCGTCCAATCGGTTTCCACATCCAGGGAAATAGATTCCACCGGATGAAAACTGTAAAAGCCTCCCAGGCTGCCGCCATAGCTCAGAAGCTCCATATCCAGACCCATGGTATTGTAGCTCCCCGGGAATCGTTCCTGGGCGCTGATCGTGGTGATCAGAACCAGGCTCAACAGATAAATAAAGTTAGAGGGGGATCGCATCAGGTATAGCGGATCATTTTGAGCTCATGGTATCCATTCGCCCGCATAAAACAGATTTCATCCATGTAATTTTCCATGAACATGAGACCACGACCATGACAGCGCATCCGTTGATTGGGACTGGTGGGGTCTTCCAGACAATCTGGATCAAAACCCATCCCTTTGTCCCGAATTCGCAGCTCCAGGTGTGTTTCAAAAATAGTCATATTGATGGCGACTTCTTCCTGTGATCCGTGACCATTGCCGTGTTTGATGGCATTATTGACACCCTCCTGGAGGGCCAGGATTATGTCTTGACGGGTATCAGCGGGATAGGCGGTTTGGCTGAGCACATTGTGGGCAAAATCCTGAACACGTTCGATCTCCTTAAAATCTGATGGGATAGCCAGAAAGTGTTCGAAAGCGAGTTTGTTAGCCATGTTCTCCACGGCCGAAATTATAAGATAAAGCGTGGCCTGAGACAAGAAAGTTCAGCACATATTACAAACCCAGTTTTCAGGATGTTTTTTGGATCAGGGAGCTAGTCAACTTCTTTAAAATCAGCGTCTTCTATATCGTCTTCATTCACATGGATTCGGTTCTGCGTATCGATTTTCTGCTTATCAAGGGGTTTTTCTTCCACATCGCTGATCTTCATACTGGCCAGCATTTTACTCAAGGATTTGAAAACCAGGTAGATGACTGCAAACAAGAGGAGATAACGCATGGCTTCACCGTTTGATTGGATTATAGAATTTAGTGCCTTCGATAGGCTGTCTAATGGTATTGAGCAGATCGGCCAGATCGTCCTCATCGTTGACAAAATCAATATCCGTAGCGTTGATGATCAGCAGGGGTGAGGCCTTATATCTAAAAAAATACTCGTTGTAAACCTGGTTGAGGGCGGCGATGTAGTCGGTGTTGATGGCTGATTCAAAATCCCGGCCTCTTTTGCGAATATTGTAGAGCAGGCGATCTGTGTCAGCCTGAAGGTAGATCACCAGGTCAGGGTGGGTGATACTTTCTTCCATCATGCCGGCGATCTTGTCATACAGCCCCATCTCATTCTCATCAAGATTGAGATAGGCGAACAAGCGGTCCTTCTGGAACATGTAGTCAGTGATGAGTAATTGGGAGAAGAGCTCTGTTTGTCGCAAATCCTGAAACTGGCGATAACGACTGAGGAGGAAGAATAGCTGCGTTTGAAAGGCATAGCGCTTCTGATCCTCATAAAAGGATGACAGGAAAGGATTCTCTTCGAACTCTTCCAGAACCAAACGGGATTCCAGGTGTTTTGACAACCGTTTTGCCAGGCTGGTTTTGCCCACGCCGATGACGCCTTCGATGGCAATGTGGTAGAGATTTCTCACGCCGTGACTCTTTCCGTGTTGAACACTTTGACCCAGCTACGGTCCGTGCATTGTTTTTGAAGTTCATGGATGCTGAGGCCTGTTACTGGATCGATCATTTCACCAGCTACTTCACGACTGGGGATGAGCACGAAATTACGATTCCTGAAACTCGGGTGTGGGAGTTGGAGGAGTGAATTCTTTTGTATCTCCGACCCAAAAAGGATCAGATCAAGATCCAGAATCCTGGGCCCCTTGGGTTGTTCAGCATCCCGATTGCGGCCCGCCTCCAATTCAATGGATTGGAGTTTGTAGAGCAGGGAATCTGCTGTAAGATCGGTTGACAACCGAATCGCGGCATTGATAAACGGCGGTTGAGCTACCGGCCCAACGGGTTCTGTGGTATAGAGTTGACTCATACTCACATTCTCAAATTCATTTTTTATGCTTCCATATGCGCTCAGGACCTGGACCATGGGGTCAACCATGTTTGAGCCGATACTGATCAAGGCCCAAGTCATTTGCCCGTCCTCTGTCTGGTAACCTCAACCTCAACATAATCCAGGACGGCATCGATGGGGACTTTGCGTTTACGCAGAATGACAGTGACCTCATCCAAATCGAATTGGTCTGCCAGGGCATCGGCAATGTGATCTGCCAGGGTTTCTATGAGATGATATTTTTTTCCCGTGACCCATTCTTTCACCACGGCATAGACCAGTTGATAATCCACGGCCTGGTCCAGGGTATCCTCAGTGGAGCAACGGGTAAAGGGATAGCGAATTCGAACATCCACTTCGAAGCGACCGCCCAGTTCCTTTTCATAGTCCTGGACACCGTGATACCCGTAAAATACCAAATTTTTTACTGTTAGAATTCCCATAGCACGGAAATCTACTTCATGACACCCAAATTACAAACGGCTTCTCCCCCCAGATCACATATTTGGGCATACGTGCCCCCAATGCGAGCAGGCAGCCTCGGGGAGAAGCTGCCTGTTGGGGGTCGGTGTGTGTCGCACACCTGGATGAACAATCCCAGTCAAGGATGTTTTCGAGGAATGTTATAGTTGTGGCGTCACCTGTGAGAAAAGGGGTCCGTCTGAATAATATGAGTAGGCATCTAATCCCAGGGTCTGATAGCTTCCGCCGTCAAAGTAAACCAGGCTTTTGGGGAAATCAGGGTTGTCCAGGATCAGGGCTTCTGCTTTGGCCGATATGCGGTTCTGCTGCAGACTGTATGAATCAATGCGCCATTTCTTCAGCCAGCTGAAATCATCACCCAGGTTGCCAAAGTCTTTTCCTGCTCCAATAACACGATAGTTCAGATCATTGGCATGGAGAAAGGCGATCCCGCGTTTGCGACTGGTCTTGCTCACGACCTGAATGGCAATATCGAATTCGCCATCGCCGTCAAAGTCACCGCGCTGGAAGAAGGGGCTCATATTGAAATAGACCTCATACTTGTCAAAGAAGCCGGAGCCCACCAGGGCTGTGTAGACGCCTTTGGGGAGGTCTTCGTATCTGGATTCGTTAAAGGGCTGTCCGGCAAAGAGGCTGCTGCTGAGGAGCAGGACTGTCAGGGTCAGGGCTATCAGGTTCTTTGTCATCTCGCGCCTCCAGGTGCTTCATTGTTCATCTGGGTCAAAAGTACAACGATCAAAGGATTCTGATATGAGGGGCTCCCCTGTTGTGGGGTAGGAAACTCCTTATGAATTATGAATGGTGAATTATGAATTATGAATTATGAATGGTGAATGTTCAATGTCCAATGTCCAATGTCCAATGTCCAATGTCCAATGTCCAATGATGTCAGAGCCATGCCACTTTCCAAGCCATAGGTTTTATGGGGGTCCCTATAAATCGCTGGATAATGATAATCTCTAATGAATGATGAATGTGAATGGTAAACACGTGTTTGAAAAATAATCCTCAAAGGGATGTGGTTTATCAGGATCCTCATAAAGCCGAGGGAGAATACCCAGTGTCGGGTATTAAGGATATTGGGCACAGGGAATGAGGTATAGGGTATGAAGTATGGAGGAAAGGAAAGGAATGGGATGGTGAGAGCAGCAACTTCACGAGGCAGACTGACGCTGGCGACTAGGTTCGCGAGCCCACCTTTACTGGACTTGACCCCTGGAATGCCCTCCACCTGTGGGGTCAGCCAGCCCCGCATTCACCGCCAGTCTGCCTCGCCCTTGTCACGGCCGGGCTATAGTGTCATGTTTTAAAAAAAAAGAGCGTGGCATGGAGACATTGGATACAATTCTGATTTTTGTAGGATTTTCATAAACCCGATGAGGCGGCTACGTTTTGCGTGTTCAATGGTAATCTGGCAGGAGAAAAACGGAGCGAGCACACCCGAACGAAGTAGCGCGGTGACTTATCAAACCCTGTCTGCATGAGCTGCCGTGCTAAAGACTGTCTCACCCTGTGACCTCCCAAAGACATACCGCATCATTTGTAGCCATAGAGCAATACCACTTGAGCAATTCCTCATTCATGCACAATTGAATTGGAATTTGGATTCAGAATCCCCCCGCCTACTTTTGACCATGGCTGGATGGCTCATCATATCATCAAAACAAAACTTTGAGATCACCAGAGATCTGGGCTGGACGATCCAAGGCCTCAAGAATAGGCACCGTAAAAAGGCGCTTCTCATCGAACCTGGTGACCAGTTATTCTACTACATCACTGGTATTCAAAAACTTGCAGGCTCTGTCACCATCAAATCATTCGTCATGGAAGGACAGGATAAAATCTGGGTGAACCTGGGAAAAGATCCCAATGAGGTCTACCCCTGGAGATTTGAAATTAGCCCCCACACCATCCTCCCGGAATCACTTTGGCTGCCCATGGAAGCCTTTTCAAAAAGACTGCTGCATTTTCGCAAGTGGCCCGAGAAAAATTGGCGATTGGGACTCCAGGGCCAAATTCACGGCCTGCGAGATGAGGATACAACTACCTTGTCACAGGCCCTTTGCAGCGCTGGTGATATCTAAGCTGTCCGAATTGATTCTATTTACTCTGTTTCGGTTCGATATTTGCACCACATCCCAGCCAAATTGGTAATCATTTAGACTGAACCTCCTTCCCCAAAAATGAATTTCGGGTGGGTTGGTCGAATTGGTAAGGGGGAAATTCATCGATTCAGGAAAATACCTTTATGCCAATGATGCCCCTGTCCCTAGATTTAATGAAAAACAAGAGGGATTTACATAATGAACATGGATACAGAAACCAAAAAACATACACTCAGATTACTCCATCACAATGTGGGTATCGTGTCAGCGGGAAAAGAAGCAAATTGCGTCGGTGCAACAATCACCTGGTTTACCCAAACCAGCTTTGAACCACCCATTGTCACCCTGGCCGTCAAAGCAGACAGTCGCCTTTATACTATGGTTAAACAAGAAATGTCTCTCGTGGTTAGCCTGGTCGCCAAGGATGACAAAGCCACAGCTGGCGCTTTTTTCAAACCGGGATCTTGGTCGGAAGAAGGATTCGGTGGCTTCCCTGCAAAGCCACACCCACTGGGTGGTGCGATTCTGGATAGCAGTCCAGCCTGGTTTGCAGGCGAGGTAATCAATATCATCGAAGAAGGTGATCACCACTTGGTTTTAGCCAAGGTCGTCGATGCCGGAATCAATAATAAATCAGAACAAGCCATGTGTCTTTCTGAAACTGGCTGGAACTACGGAGGATAATCAGCATGCTCACAGGTTGGGAAAAAGCGATATTTGTTTTCATACTCCTGGGCTCTCTTGGGGCTACCAGGATCACATTTGGAAAAATGTTCAAAATTATCGCAAGGGGGACCCAGCCCATCGATTGGTCGCTCGTTTTTAAGCGCATTCCCACAGGGATAGCGGCCTTTCTGGGGAAACCCTTGTTCAAGACGAGACCCGTGGTAACCATCATCCACACGGGTGTGGCCTGGGGTTTTATCCTGTACATGCTGGTCAATTTTTTTGATATCCTGTACGGACTGATACCCGGTTTCCAGCTCCTACCTCATTCCCTGATTGGCGATCTATACCGATTATTTGTTGATGTTTTCAGTGTGGTCGTGATCCTGGGCATCGTCTATTTCCTCGTCCGCAGATTTCTTCAGAATGATCCAGCACTGCATATCGATGATCAGGTGCTTCTCCACGAAAAAGCGCGCAAAGGTGTCTTCAAGGATTCTGCTCTGGTTGCGTTTTTCATCTTTTTCCACGTTGGTTTTCGCTTTCTTGGTGCCTCTTTCGAACTGGCACAACATCATGGAGATGTTTGGCAGCCTGCTGCCTCCCTCCTCTCCAAGCTTTGGGTTGGATGGTCTCCTGAATCTCTCCTCTTTGCTGAACACGCCTCCTGGTGGCTGGCCATCGGCCTTATCCTGGCATTTATCCCCTACTTCCCCACCACCAAACACGCCCACCTTTTTATGGGGCCCTTGAATCACATGATCAACCCCAGAGAGCGATCGGCCAGCACCTTCGAGACCATCGACTTTGAAGATGATACCATCGAACAATATGGTGCGGCTCTCCTGGAGCATTTGCCGCAGAAAGGCATCCTGGATGCATATGCCTGCATCATGTGCAATCGCTGCCAGGATGCCTGCCCGGCTTACATCACTGGCAAACCGCTTTCTCCATCGGCCCTGGAAGTAAATAAACGCTATTATATCCGGGACCATGTTGATGCCCTGGCCTCAGGTCAACCGACTGAAAATCGTCTGGCAGACTGGATGCTTTCTGAAGATGCCATTTGGGCCTGCACCTCCTGTGGATATTGTGTTGAGGTCTGCCCCGTTGCCAACGAACCCATGGTTGATATCCTTAGGATCCGACAGGATCTGGTTATGATGGAAAGCCAATTCCCCAAAGAGGCCGTGACGACCTTTAAAAATCTTGAAGTCAATGGGAATCCCTGGGGACAATCTGGTCAGGATCGCGAAAAATGGATTGGCGACCTGGATGTTCCACTCATGCGGGAGAAGGGTGAAGCGGAATATCTCTATTGGGTAGGTTGCGCCGGCGCTTATGACGCCAGAGGTCAAGAGGTTTCCCAAGCCATGGTCCAACTCCTCAACAAAGCAGGAGTTGATTATGCAATTCTGGGTACAGAAGAAACCTGTACCGGCGATTCAGCCCGCAGACTTGGCAATGAATACCTCTTCCAAATGATGGCTCAGCAAAACATCGATACCTTTGATAATTATAAAGTTAAGAAGATCATTACCCAGTGTCCCCATTGTCTGACAGCGTTGAAAAATGATTATGCAGAACTGGGAAAACAGTACGAGGTCATCCATCATACTGAAATGCTGAACTCACTGGTTCAGGAAGGCAAACTGGAGCCAAAGAAGCGGAATGATGCAAAGATCAGTTATCATGACTCCTGCTATCTTGGGCGCCACAATCAGATCTATGCCTCTCCACGGGAGGTCCTCAAAGCCATCCCTGGTATCCGCCTGGAAGAGTTCCCTCGCAGTGCTGCCGAAGGCCTGTGCTGTGGAGCTGGTGGCGGCCGCATGTGGCTGGAAGAGACCCTGGGCGAGAAGACAATAAATATCGAGCGTATGGAGGATGTCAAAGCCGTGAAACCGGATGATGTCGCCACAGCTTGTCCCTTCTGTGCCACCATGATCAATGATGGTATCAAGGCTGAAGAGCTGGACATGTCCACTGCCTCTAAAGATATTTCGCAATATTTATTGGCATCCATTGAAGATTAGAATCAACTGCAATTAAAAACGTAAAGGCCTCGATTTTCGGGGCCTTTTTTTATGCTAAAAATGATTTTCTTCTT
>JGI10211J34971_10001786_pt1 | contig 17662 bp, 21 predicted proteins | sample Etolagsediment_FD_34971 | JGI IMG/M metagenome (IMG submission 34971) | reverse complement strand
AGAGGTAGATGGTGGAGAATTTAAAAGAAAAATCGAATTAATAACAACATCTTTTACTAACTTGAACAAAATAGGTAATAATAATTATAGTATTAAAGATCAAGATAAATTGGTTCCAACTGAAAATAAAGATGATATATTGATACAAGGTTCTATTGAAAAAAGCAATGTCAATCAAGTTGAAACTATGGTTTCACTAATAGAGGCTCAGAGACGATTTGAACAAGCTCAAAAAGCAATAAGTGGTATTGATGAGCTTAATAGAAAAGTTATAGATACTGTAGGAAACGGTAGATAATTAGATGAAACCAAGTCAAGTTACTCAAACTCTATTTGAACAGTTAGCATATAGAAGTGAAAGGCAAAAAGTTATATCAGCTAATATAGCTAACTTAGATACACCAAAATACAAAACTAAAGAGTTAACATTTAAAAATCATTTAGATAAATCTACTAATGACTTTGAATTACAGTTAAAAACTACTAATTCAAGACATATAATACCTCAAAAAGATATTAATAATGATAAATATAGTTTATCAGAGGTAAAGGGTCTTGATGAACAAAATGATGGAAATAATGTAAATTTAGATAAGCAAATGGTTGAGCAGTCCAAAAATAATACATTGTTTTCTGCAATACAAAATTCAATAAAAAAAGATTCATCATGGTTTAAGCTTATGGTAGATGCATCTGCTAAGAATTAATAGGATAAGATAAATATGGATCAAATTTTCAAGTTTATAAATAATCTTAATCAAGCTCAAAGAGCTGTAATAATAGGTGGTTTTTCCATACTATTTTTATTTTTGATAGGGTTATTGATATATTCAAATATAAAATCTCAAGATGAACAATTAAATTTTACAGTAGCATCTAATTTGACTAAAAACCAAGTTATGCTAGCAGGTAATGAATTGGATGCCGCAGGTATACCATATTCAGTAGTTGGAAGTGGTAATAACTTAACACTTAAAACTAATAAAGTTAACGTAAATATCGCAAAGATAAAGATAGTAACAAGTGATGCAGCAACTGCAAAGCATGCAGGTTGGGAGATATTTGATAAAAGTTCATTGGGTACTACAAATTTTGAAAATAAAGTGAAATATTTAAGAGCATTAGAGGGTGAACTTGGAAGATCTTTAGAATCTTTATCAGGGATACTAAATGCAAGTGTAAAAGTAGCACTTCCAAAAGAATCAGTGTTTACTCAAAGAAAAGTTGAACCAACAGCTTCAGCAGTACTAACATTAAAAGAGGGTACTAATTTAACACAAAAACAGATATCTGGTATAAAAAACTTTATAGCTTCAGCTATCCCAAAACTAAAACCTGAAAACATTAATCTCATAAATCAAAGCGGAGCACTACTCGAGCAAACTCAAGATGATCTAGATAGCTTAAAATATATCCAACATGAAAAATATAAAACTAAATTAGAGTATGATTATCAAAATAAGATAGTAGATCTACTACGACCATTTATGGGTGAGCAGAGAATAGTTGCGAAGGTGTCAATAGAATTAGACTTTACAAAAAAAGAGATAAGTCAAGAGATTTATGAACCAGAAGGTACTATAAGAAGTCAGCAAACAACCGAAATAGCATCAAGTGGTCAAACTAAAGAACCACTAAATGGTGGAGTTCCAGGTGCACAAAGTAATATTGAAGATCCAAATGCTGCACTTGGTGAAAAAACTTCAAACTCAAATAAAGAGGAAGCAAAAAATATTACAAATTATGAGATATCTAAAAAAATTGTAAATGAACACAATAACGCATATGCAATGATATCAAAAGTAACCGCTGCAGTTACTTTTGATTCAGCAGTTTTGGAAAAGCTTGAGAATAAAGAGGAGTTTTTACAAGGTGTTAATTCAGTAGTAAAAGAGGCTATTGGGTTTAAACAACAAAGGGGCGATAGTGTTACTGTTAAACCATTTAAATTTTTAGGTTTAAAGCCATTAGATGAAAAATCTGTAAATGATGATAATGAAGATGAATCTGGTATGGGTCTTTTTGCTGCTAAATCAATGATACAAGAGTTCGGAGAGTATATACAATACTTAATTGCTGCAATATTATTATTTGTATTTTATAAAAAGTTTATAGCTAATAATGAAATTGTACTAATGGATGGTACTGGTGCATCTAAAGGTAAAGATGGCTCGAGTGATGAAGATGACTTTGATTCGGAGCTAGATGCTTTCAATATTGGAAGTGAACAATCTAGATTAAAAGCAAAAATAAAATCACAAATAATGAATAATATTGACGGTTTAAGTAGTGAAGAGATCGCTAAGTATGAGGTTTTGATTGAGCAGATTGATAATGCAGTATCAAACAATCCTGAAGATATAGCTAAAATGATTGAGATGTTACTTGCTGAGGGTGACGTTAAATTCAAATCATAAAATAGGGTAAAAAATGACAAATAAAGAGGCAAATCACGATCTATTGCAGGGTATGAGTATGCTTGAAAAAGTTGCAAATTTTTGTATTTTAATTGGTGAAGAAGCTACCGTAAAGATTTTTCAGAATTTACCTAAAAATTTAGTAGAAGATATCTCAACAACAATAACACAAGTAAGATCTATAGATAAGAATGTATCTTTAGCGATATTAGAAGAATTTCATATATTTATAAAATCTAATTCTTATATAAGTAGTGGTGGTTTTGAATATGCAAAAGATATTTTATATAAATCTCTTGGTAAAGCAGAAGCTGATGCTGTTTTAGCAAAATTGGCTCGTATGCAAGAAGCTAAACAATCTTTTGCTTATTTGGATAATATAGATCCTAAACAACTAGCTGACTTTATTAAAGATGAGTCGCCACAAACTATAGCAGTAGTACTTTCACATATGGATCCTGCTGATGCATCAGAAGTTTTAAGTAAACTTGATGATAGTCTAAAAGTAAAGATCACTATGCAAATGGCAACTATAAAAGATGTATCTCCATCAATTGTACGTTCGATGTCAAATGTACTAGAGAAAAAACTTGAATCACTACTGGCTTCAATTGTGACAGTAGGTGGAGTTAAAACTGTTGCAGATATGTTAAATAAGATGGGTCCAAAATCTGGAGAAATTTTGACAAGTATAACAGGAATTGATCCAGTACTTGCTGGTAAAATAAAAGAAAATATGTTCGTATTTGAAGACTTATTAGCGCTTGATCAGCAAGATCTTATTAAAGTTCTTGGTGCAGTTGAAACAGAAGACTTAACCGTTGCTCTTAAAAACTCACCTGAAGATGAGATGGGTATTATCATGGGTGCTATGTCTGAACGTGCAAGAACTAGATTTAGTGAAGAGTTTGAGATGTTAGGAAAAACTAAGATTAAAGATATAGAAGAGGCACAGAAGAAAATCCTAGAGGTAGCTATGAAAATGTTAGATAGCGGTGAGATAGAAAGAGCAGGAGAGGAATAATATGGGGCAAAGTAATAATGTGAGTACAACTTCTAGAATTATAAAAGCTAATGATGAAGTCAAACCATATCAACTAGGTAATTTTGGTGATAGTGAAATAAACCAAACTGAACAGATGCTTCAAGTTGCAAAGTTAAATGACAAATCGATAAATGGCAATATAGATCCAGTTCTTGTGGAAGTTAAAAATTTGCAACAATCTATTGCACATATTGCTCAACAAGTTGCATCTATAGAGAGCAATGGAGTAAAAGGGAGAGATCTTGATAGACAGCTTATAGAAGCACTAAAAGATCTAAAGAATTATTCAACTTTTTTTGAGCAAGCAACATTTCAACTTGAATCAAAGATACTAAAAACCTCAATGTCAATTGCAAAAAAAATAATTAATATAGAAGTTGGAGAAAACTCTGCGGCTATTGCTAAAGAGACAATCCAGAATATGATGAGTAAACTAAAAACTGCATCAAAAGTTACAATACATGTTAATCCAAAAGATTATTTAATACTAAAAGATCAAATAAAATTTGACGATCCAGTAAACTTACAAGAGGATGCAAATGTAACAGCAGGTGGAGTTGTGATTGCAAGTGATCTTGGAAATTTTGATGGTAATATAGAAGCGAAGGTTCAAACTATGCTAGAATCACTTGAAGCAGTAATATAAATTATATACACAATTTAGTATATATCTTTCCTAAAATCTATCATTTTATAAAAAAAGACCTATATATCTTATACAAAATTATATTTTTTATGTTATAATAATCCAAAATTACTAAAAAGAGATACATTATGGAGCTAACACACCAAGATTTTGATAATTTAGTTGATACAGAGATAGTTGTTGATGTTATGCTAGGGCATACCGATATTACAGTAAAAGACTTTTTAAATTTTAGTGAAGGTGAAGTTCTTGCTTTGAATAAAATAGCTGGTGAGGGTGGTGATATCTTTGTAAATCAACGTATTATAGGTACTGGTGATATAATTGTAATTGATGAAAGACTCGCAATAAGAGTGCAAGATGCTATGGACTCAGAGAAAGTTGTAAACTTCTTCTTTGATGAGATATCTGTATCATAAAAAAGGATAATATATGGCAACAGAGGTAGTAACAAATAGTGCAACAGACGCATATGGAAATAGTTATACAAGTTCAGTAAGCAATGATAAGCTTACAAATGATGATTTTTTAAGACTTATGATAGAAGAGATAAAGATGCAAGATCCAACGAAGCCTATGGATAGTGCACAGATTATGGATTCACAACTAAAGATGTCTACAATAGAATCAAACCTAGCTATGGGTGAAGCTATGGCAGCACTACAAGTATCATATGCAAATTCAGCTCTTTCAACTGCGGCTAATCTAATAGGTCATATAGTAGAGGATGGAACTGTAGGAAGTGACGGAGTTGGTAAGTCTTTTAAGGTAGAAACTATTGAAAATCAAGATGGTGAGTTATACGCAAATGCTAGACAACTAGTAGGATACAATGATATATTGATCAACAGTGAAACTGAAGAGTTAGTGATATATGATGGAAATGGTTTCATATATGAAGATGGTGAAGCTACACAATACAGAGTAGAGTTTGATGCAAATGGTAGATTTACAGCTACTGAAGATGGTGCACTAAAGATACTAGATGAAGATGGTGAGATAGTAACTGACGAAGATATACTATCAAAGTATCAATATGGTGGAAGTCAAGTAGCATATGCTGAATACACAGAGCTAATACCACTTGGAAATATACTAGAGGTTAGATAACCTTTAGTTTAGATAAATAGATAAGTGTTTAGATAAAAGCTTTTTAGTTATAACTATTAAAGTTTTTATTTGAGCATCATTTAGTATTTTTATACACGATGATTGTTCGCTATTTTTATTAAAGGGATATATTATGATAGGATCACTATGGACAGGAATTTCAGGGCTAAGCACACACCAAGCAGCACTAGATAACGAGTCACACAATATAGCAAACGTAAATACAATAGGATTTAAATCAAGTAGGATATCATTCGCAGATCAGATGTATCAAGATACTATAGGTAAGGGATCTAAAGTACTAGATGCAGAGAAGATCTACTCTCAGGGTAATATGAAAGCAACGGGTGTTGCGTATGATGTTGCACTTGAAGGTAGTGGATTTTTTGCAGTAAAAGACCCAAATGCTACAGGAAGTAGTACTGAATACTACACAAGAGCAGGTAACTTTCGTATGGGTGAAAATGGAACACTACAAGATTCAAATCTATTTGATGTAATTGGTTGGGGGATATCACCAATTGATGTAGCGAATGATGTTGTATCTACAAATCCAAATATAAATAAATTTACAAATGATTATGTAAAAATAGCAGCTAATCAGATTGTACAAAAAGATACTAGTATTGAAACAATTACTGCAAAACTAACTGACTACACATCAAGTGCAATAAGTGATGATTCTTCTGTAATGTCTGGACTTGGTATGAAATCTATGTCAACAAAAATAACTGATGTTGAACTACTAATAACAGATTATCAAGAAAAATTAAAAGAATATGCGAAAGATCCAAGTGCTAATTCATCTCCATCAATTACACAGGTCTCTGCTTTAGGTTTACCAGCATTTGGAACAAGTAATCTTACAACTGCTAGTGATCAAATTTATGTATATATAGATGGTGTGAAGTATTCTCAAAGTTATATTGAAACAGCTGCAACATCTGATATTACATCATCAGATTATGATGGGGATGCTACAGATAATGATGGTGGAACGACTGGTGGTGAGGATGATATACTTGCAAGTAGAATAGCAACTTATAAAGCACTAGCAGATCAGATATCAAAAATACCAGGTATGGTTGCTTATATTGCAGACCCTGCACAAGCTGATTTAACAGACTCTACAACAATAGCTGCTTCAACATTTACTAGAGTAGAAGGTGACCAAACTGTTTATAGTGATCTAGTGGGTGCAGAACCTATACTAGTAATCGAGTCATTAATACCTGGGAAAGAGTTTGTAATAGGTGATGTTGCAGAATTTATTGCAAGTGATGCTTCACTAGTCCCTGGAAGTAAAGCAACAGTTACAAATGCTGTGGAGGGTACAGGGTTTGGTGCAGTGCAAACAGCACGCGAGGCTTTAATGACAGTTGCTACGGGATACCAAAGGGATGTATGGGGAGCCGATGAGCTTCCAACATTAGCAGCAGGGGATGTAGTTGAATTTCAGATATCAAATCCTAATGACTCTACAAGTCCTTTTACAATTGCAATCACAGAAGGTTCAAATGCAGTTACTTATGATGGTAATCATACAGGGGCAGTGAATACATTAGCAAGTCCACTGGATGATGGTGAACTAGTTGATGCACTTGTAGATGCGATAAATGGTCACAGCGAAATGTCGCAAATGATGACAGCTCACAACTATAATGGCAAGTTAGTTGTTGAAACTATATCAACTAAGCCAGGAGATACATTTGTATCTTCAATGTCTTATGATAGTGCAGGTGGTGGCAGTCCAGTAGCAAAAAATAAATCAACAACATTATCTGTGAACTCAGGTGCAGATGCAGAGCTGATAGAGATGATAAATCGACTTGATCAAACAGCTTCAAGGGATAGTTTACAACTTAGACTTGACAATTTAGGGATATCTGATAGTGCATTTGGAGATTTCGCTATAGATAGTACAGGTCTTATAACTATGAAGCAAGATGGTGTAGAGTTTGCAGTAGGGCAAACAGCAGTTGCTATGTTTAACAACGAACGTGGTCTTCAATCTGAAGGTAATAACCTTATGTCTAAAACAAATGATTCAGGTGATCCTGTTTATAATGTAAATAATGACAAAGCTGCAAAGGTAGCGGGTAAAACACTGGAGCTATCAACTGCAGACCTTAGTGAGTCACTTGTAAATCTGATGGTATTTCAAAGAGCATTTGAAGCAAATAGTAAGTCTATCACCACTTCAGATCAGATACTTACAACACTAATTCAGCTTAAAAAATAGGAAATTTCTAAGATGAATGATTTTTTACTTATATCTGTTTTTGGTGTATTAGCATTATATTTTTATAGTTCTAGTGCAACATATAAATCACTTTATAGAAAAATAAGTGAAGAGAAGGAACTTATAGAAGATAAAAATGAGAACTTAGAAAAACTAAAAGACAAACTAGAAAAACAGATACAGATGTCATTAGCTACAATAGGTGATTCTCAAGAGAGTTTAACAAACTCTCGAGAGATGTATCAAGAGTTAAAGCTACAAAATGTTGAATTGGAACATAGAAATAAATTATTACAAGAGAAAGTTGATGAACTTTATGCTTCAGTAGGGAATATATCATAGATGCTACGTCAATATATAGTATTAGCCACTTTGTTATTTCAAGTGGTATTTGCAAGTGAAAATAAACTACTACAATCTCAACCCCAGATACTATTTGAAAAAGAAAATTTACTAAACGCACAAGAAAAAAGGGAAATAATTCTAAAGTTTAATACAGCTGTATTATATTTAGAAGAGGAAAAGTACCAGCAAGCTATAAAGCTATTTAAACAAACTGACAAATTATTAAAAATACCATCATGGTTAAATATAGGAATTGCATACTATAAATTAAATGCAAACAAAAATGCTTATCTTTTTTTAAAAAAAATATATGAATCAAAAGATTTAATAAACAATGATAGATATTCATATCTAAGTTCAGCATTTTATCTTTATAAAGTTACAAACAATAGCGATTATCTAAATGAGGTTGTAAAGCAATCTGCTAAATCAAAAAGGCTAGCAGCACACGAGATGGCTCTAGTTGCAGATACACTAATATTGCAAAAAAAATATAAATATGCATTAGATATGTTAAAGAAAATGGAAAAACCTTCAACTTTAAAAATAGCATTAGTATATCTAAAACTAAATGACTATACACAAGCAAAAGTTTATCTAGATAAAGCATATGAAGAGTATAGTGGCGATGATGATAAAAATGATATATTATGGCTTACTCTTTTTAAAGCATTAAAAGCTAATGAGTTAGTTATAATAAATGATACTATAATAAAAATTGAAAATAGACAACGTATATTTCACTCTAATAATAAATTAAAATTAAAACTTTATTTTAATAAAAATAGATATAGCTCAAAGCAATATCTAGAACGTATAACAAAATTAACAAAAGATATGAAATATGATTTTGTTTACTATTTTGCACCATATATATTTGAAGATTATGATTCTATGATGTTAGATGAAGCTAAAGGGTTTATATTAAAAGATAAAAATGGTATTGAACAGTTAAATATGACTATTAAATATAATAGAGATTTTCTAAAAGTAATTAAACTTGATCCAATATATAAAGTGCAAGTGTTACAAGATATGTGTGATGCAAAAACAGATACACATGCATATGAATATTACAATTTAGCCTTATCCTATGCTCATGTATACGACTATCTCAATAGCTATAAATATTTTACAAAAGCATATAATTTGGAGCATGGAAATAAACTATATGCAGTTATGAGATTATTAACAGCTAAAAAACTAGAATTAGATATAGGAAAACTTGAGAAAGAGTTTTTGGTTAAAAATATAGTTTCAAATACCGGTTCGTATAGATATTTAGCTAAATACCTTTATAAAATTTTTGAAGATCCCTCAGTAAAATTAGATCCATTAACATTGAGTGAAAAACAAAAAAAATCGATATTTTTTAGAAGCTTATATTTTTTAGATAATATAGATAAAAATGGTATAAAGTTAAATGAACCTTTAATAGTAGAGTATCAAAAAGATCCACTAGTTTATATGTTAAGTTTGGTTGCAAGGGAAAAAGGGGAAAATGATTATCAATATATATCACGTATTCAAGATCAAATACCATTAGTTTTTAATAATAATTTTATTAAACAGAGTTTACTAATTAGTGATTTTTATATAGAGTCATTAAAGGCATTTGGGCTATTCTATAAAGCTGATTTTAATATAGAGAATAATTTTGAACCAACCTATTTAAGAACAAGAGCTATATGGGAGCTATATAATAATAATCCAAAAAAGAGTATAGAGCTTATAGAGTTTATACAAAAAAAATATAATCTAAAAAGTGCAGATCTGTTTTATATACAAGCAGCAGGATATATGGAGATGGGAGAAGATATTTTTGCTCATGAAGTATTAGGGGAGTTACAGTTTATATATAATGACAAAGATGCTATGTTTTTAAATGGTATAAAACTATTACAAGATATGAAACTTAATACAGCAACACAATATTATAAATATAAGTTAAAAGGTAAATTTATAGATTTTAAACTTGAGGGGATCGATAAATATTTAGAGGGATTATAAATATAAATTTTATTATTAAATATTATAAAGTTTATGATATAATGACCAAAATAACTCAAAGGGGGAGAAAATGCAAATAGGTAGACTAGAGATGATAGATCAAGCGCAAAGTGAGCATGCAATTAAGATATCTAAGATACAAGAAGCAGATGAGAAAACTAAAGTTGATCCTGATGAAAAGTATAAAAATGTTAAATCACAAATTCAACCAGAACAAAATGATGTAATATTGGACAATGTTAAATTTGGCTTTAATCCAGATACTAAAGAGTTTTTTGTAAGAATTACAAGAGGTGATAAGGAGTATCAATTTCCAACTGAGGATATGATGAGATTAAAGAAAAGTTTAATGGAAGCTTATAAACAAACACAAGACGCATAGGATAAAAATTGGCATCAGATATATCAAGTATAGTTAAAAGTGAAATTATTTCAACTTTAGAAAGTTTACTTTCTGTTAGTGGTTCAATAGAAGATGTAAAATTATTGGATGGCTCAAATATTGATGAACAGCAATGTATAAAAGTTGAATCAAATTTTGAGTATTCAGGCACAACCTCTAATTGGCAGTTTTTTATCCCTACTATTACAGGTACTAAATTTGAGTATCTAATGTTGGGTGGTATAGCTGATTTAAAAGATGCAATAGATGATGAGATATCTGATGCTGCTAAAGAGATAGTGTCAACAATTTGTGGCAGTATTACAACCAGTGTCAATGCGCAAGGTTTTGATGATATTTCAAATATGAAATTTTCACTTGGCGATAGTGGTGTTGTTCAATGTCCAAGTGATATAGCAAGCTCAAAACTATATAACTTTAGTGTTAAACTAAATGATGAATTGTTGCCATTAATAATTTTATTTGATGAGCAAAGTTCAGCTTTTATCTCATTGTTAACTGAGGATAGTAGTGCAACTAAAGATCAATCTAATAGTGCATCAGCACCAATTACGGCACCTTCTGGTGGAAATTCAGTTTTAAGTACTATATTAGGGGAAGAATCTGTAGATAACTTAAGACTATTATTTGATATAAAGATGAGGCTCAGTGTAAGGCTTGGTACTAAAGTTTGTCTTTTAAAAGATGTAATTAGCTGGGATATAGGTGAGATTATTGAATTAACCCAAATGACAAATGAACCACTTGATATACTTGTAAATGGAGTAGTGATTGGTCAAGGTGAAGCTGTCATAGTAGATGGTAAGTTTGGTGTTAAGATTAAAAATATCGGTGAGCCGAAAATAGCATAAAAGTGAGAATATAAGTATGGATAAAACAACCGCCGGCGGATTATTCGGAGCATGGGGTCTTATAGCATTAGCGATTATTTTAGGTGGTGCTGGTTTTGGTGCGTATATTGATATACCATCAGTTATTATTGTTTTTGGTGGTACTGCTTTAGTTACGATGGGTTCATTTGAGGGTGACACATTAAAACAATTTGGAAAAGGTTTTAGTGTTGCATTTAATGAGGTTAAGGTTGAGCCAATACCAGAATTAATTGAAAAGATCATTATATATGCAACTGATATCAAAAAGAATGGGGTTATGTCAGTTGAGTCAAAAATACAACAAGAAACAAATCCATTTTTCAAAGAGGCTTTTAACTTACTTGTTGATAATACCAAGCCAGATGTATTGGAAAATCTTTTAGAGATCAAGCTAGAACATATGGAAAACAGACATAAATCAGTTATAGGTATGTTTGGTGCTTGTGGTGGATACTCAGGTGCTATGGGTATGGCGGGTACACTTATAGGACTTGTTGCTATGCTTGCAAATCTTTCAGATCCATCGGCAGTTGGTCCTGCAATGGCGGTTGCTCTTCTTACGACACTTTACGGTGCACTTATAGGTACACTTATTACAGGTCTTATAGAAAATAAACTATCAGAAAAGCATACAAAAGAGATGATAGCTTGCCAGGTTATAATTCAAGGTTCACATATGATAGCTTCAGAGGAATCGATCGGAAATATTAAAATGAAGCTTGGTGCTATTATGCCAGCACAAAATGAGTAATTTAAATAATGGGTAAAAAAGTCAAGTGTCCTGAATGTCCTAAATGTTTACCAGGTTGGCTAGTTCAATTTGGTGATCTTATGTCATTGCTTTTGTGTTTTTTTATACTTCTATTATCTATGGCTACAATGGATAAGAAAAAAGTTGAAGAGTATTTTGAGATCATGAGAAGAAGTATGGGATTTCTTGAAGGTGCAAGAGACACTGCAGAAGCTTCAAAAGAGTCTCAATCTGAATTTCATGCAGATAAAAGTGATGCGGGAAGTGAAGATGATGAGGGGAAAGATTCACAAGCAGCTGATGTAGCACAAATGGTTCAAGAGATGACACAAGAGTTTAACAATACAACTGATAAAGAGAATAAAAAAATAGATATGACTATGAAAGGGAACAACGAATTTACCCTTGATATACCATCAGAGATGGTATTTGCAGAGGGTGAGTATGAAGTTACAGATCCTAAAATGAAACGTTTTATTACAAAACTAACAAGGATACTTAGGACAATGTCTCAACAGTTTGATATAGAAGTTATGGGACATACAGGTACTAATTATATGAGAGGAGGGGGGATCCCAAGAGACTCTTGGGATCTTTCAGCTTTAAGATCAATATCAGTTGTTAAAGAGCTTATTAAAAATAATATTGATCCAGCAACTTTAAAAGTTGCAGCATTTGGATCTTATAGACCAAAAAGTGATAATGCATTTGAGAATAGAAGAGTTGAGTTGAGATTTACTGCAACTTCTCAAGGGTATGACCAGATGGCAGAACAAGAGAATTTTTTTGATAGAATTGAGGAGTAAAAATATTATGAATATTAGTAGTAGTAACGTTGATTTCAATACAGTTAAACCAAGTTTAGCTCAAAATATTAATAAAGCAAATTTAAAAGATGATGCTGCTTTGAAATCAGTTTGTAATGACTTTGAGTCTTTTTTTATGAATCAAATATTAGAATCATCGCTTAAGTCGTCAAAAATCGCTGGTGAGGGTACAGGATCGGAGATAATAAAAGGTATGTATACTGATGCAATCTCAAGAAGTGGTTCAGGAAGCTTAGGTATAAGTGATATGTTATATAAATTTTTAAGTGAGAATAAAAAATGATAGAAAATACTATTGCAAAACTTTATGATACAACAAAAAGACTACAAGATGCAATATTGCAAGATATTGAAGATGTTAAAGCTGCTAAACATGAAGCATTAGTGGAAAGAAATAGTATAAAGTTAGAGGATATGGAGAAACTNACAACTTTAAAATCTAAGNTAAATGAAGAGTTAAGCTTAAGCTATAAAGGTGGTGAAGATATATCTATATATAAAGATGCTATTGATAAACTAGAAATTGAGCTAAGAGAACTTTACAGATTAAATGGTAAACTAGGTTCAATAGTATTACCAGTTAAGGAGATGTATAAAGAGATAATCGATGAGATAACAAAAGTAAATGGTGGTAATCTATTGGAGGTTATGGCGTAGTGAAATTGTTATTATTGATTTTACCTATATTACTATTTTCAAAAGCTATTGAGGTTGTTCCAGTTGCTACAAAAAGTATAAATTGGAAAGAGCAATTAAGCCTTTCAAATGTTAAGTTAATTCAATCAAATGATAAACACAAATGTAAAGAGTATCTAGATATAAATAAATTAAAAAAAAATAAATATAGAGCAAAACATTATATAATTAAAGATTTTACAATATGTGCAGATGATGTATATATAGCTGTTTCAAAAAAGATTAAATTTAATTTTGGTTTTTTTGAAATTGAAAGAGATGGTGAGATTATAAAAGAGACTGATCAGTATATTAAAATAAGAAATTTAGACGGTAAAATAGAAAAAATTTATAAAGATGGGAGATGAGAATGAAAATGCTCTCTTTTTTGGGTGAAAGTCCAACGGCTGCATTACAAAAAGCACAAAAAGAGTGTGGGAGTGAAGCTGTAGTTATATCTACTAAAAAAATCGCCAATTCTACAAGTGGCGGTAGAAATATGTATGAGATTGTTGTTGCAGTTGAAGATGATAACTCATATAGTAAATTAAAAACAGAAAAAGTAGAAGCTGTAGTACCATATACAAATAATATAGAGAATAGTGAAGATACTAAATTAAAATATGATGTAAATTTTTATGACTTTAAGTCTCAAATTGAGCAGATGCAAAACAGTATATCACAGGTTCAAAAATCTCTTTGGGAGCCTAAAAGTCAATTATATGATCTAACAATTCCTCCTGAATTTATAGATATTTATACACTATTTGAGCAAAATGAGTTTGATACTGAGATGACATATAGTATCATGAAAAAAACTATTGAGCAACTTCCTGTTGCAATGAAATCAAATCAAACAAAAATAAAAAATTTTTTTAAATTAATTTTAAGAAGAATAATAGCAGTTAAAATGGAAGTTCCACTAAGGACACACCAAAGAAAAATAATGATGTTTGTTGGTCCAACAGGTGTTGGTAAGACTACAACTATAGCAAAACTCGCTGCTAGATATGCATATAAAATGGGTATAAACTATAAAGTTGGAATTATTACACTTGATTCTTTTAGAGTTGGTGCAATAGAACAGTTAAAAGCATATACAAATATTATGAGGTTGCCATTGGAGATTGTAAAAAAACCAGAAGAGTTAAGTGAAGCGATAACTAGACTAAAAGATTGCCACTATATACTAATAGATACTGCTGGTGGAAGTCAGTATGATATAGATAAAATAGAGGTAATAAACCAATATCAGCAGCAATTAGAGTCAATACCTATGGAAAAAATGTTAGTATTACCATCAAATGTAAAAACTTCTGATCTTCAAGAGATATATCAAAATTACTCTAAACTTCATATCCATAATTTGATTTTTACAAAGTTGGATGAGACAATTAGTTATGGTAGTTTGATCTCATTTGCACATAAATCTAAAAAATCTATATGTTACTTATCTGTTGGTCAAAATGTTCCAGATGATTTGATAGAAGCAAATAGTAATTATATTATTGATTGCTTTTTAAATAGACAAATACCAAAGAGATAAAAATTGTTTAATCATATATCAACACAAGCTAATAGACTAGTCACCCTAAGTAAAAGAATTCATAATGGATCAAAAACAAAGATTCTTACAATAACTTCAGGTAAAGGGGGCGTTGGTAAATCAACAATTACAACAAATTTATCCTATTTGTTATCTCAAAACAATTTAAATATAGCAGTTTTAGATGCAGATATAGGACTTGCAAATCTTCAAGTTCATTTTAATGTTAAACCGCAGTATACTTACTTTGATTATCTAAGTGGTAAACAAGAACTTGAAGATATTTTTGTAAACACTCAATTGGGTGTTACTTTAATAGCTGGTCAAAGTGGTTATCAATATACACAAAGTAATAGTATGGTATTAGCAAGGGTTGTAGAGGATATTGTTGCATTAGATAAATTTGATATATTACTAATTGATACAGGTGCAGGGATAAATAGTTATGTTCAAGAATTTTTAGAAATTACAGATAATATTTTAGCAGTAACTACAACTGATCCTAGCGCACTAACTGACGTATATGCACTTTTAAAAATGATAAGTTTGAAAAAAGATAAATTAATGCTCTGTTTTAACCATACAACAAAATTTGAAACAGGTCAATCTATAACAAATTCCTTAATAAATCTAGCTATAAAAAACAAACTTAATAGAAAATTTATGGTAAAATACATAGGTAACGTTTGTGAGGATAGTGCAATATCTACAACTGGTAGATTAAGGAAACTTTTTGTAAAAGAGTTTGAACATCACTTGGCTACTTTACAAATGAGATCAATATCTCAAAGTATATTAGCAGAGATAGAAAGGTAGGTATTAATATGGTTGAACAATTTTCAAAGAATATTATAGCTAGTCGTATATTTCATACATATGTAGCAGCTGTATTTTTTGGATCTTTGATTTTTTTTATACTCAATGCTCATTTTTTTACCCCAATTGAGATAATAACAGGTGTGATATTAATCACGATTGCATTTAAAGGTATATCCAATATTATGCTAAGTATGACCATATCTTTAATTAATCTTGAAAATCAACAAGATAAAGTTGAATTTGAAGAGGCGGCTAATAGATTAGAGTCATTAGTAAACGATTTAGCAATTAAAGAAGCTGCCGTACAAACTTCAAAAAACAATAATGAAATTAAAAAATAGGAGATAAATTATGAAATTAGCAGATGTTAGTGGTATTGAAAATATATTTAAAAGTGATCAAACTCAAAATAATAGTAAAAATTCTAATAACACATTTTCTTCAATGTTAAAAGAGTCTTTAGGTGAAGTAAATAAAGCTCAAGTTGATGGTTATAGTGCTATGAATGATATAGCAACTGGAAAAGTTGAGAATTTACAAGAAGCGGTACAAAAAATAGAGGAAGCTGAACTTAGCTTAAAGCTAGGATTAGAGGTTAAAAATAAAGCTTTAGGTGCATATAAACAAGTTATGGCTATGCAAGTATAATTAAAATAAGAAAGGTAGAATTATGAGTTTTTTTGATGGATATGATGTAGCTTCATCTGGTATGAGTGCACAAAGAACAAGAATAAATATAGTTAGTACAAATATAGCTAATGCACAAACTACACACGGCGTAAATGGTGAACCATATAAGAAACAAAATGTTGTATTTGAAGAGATGTTGTTGGATTCTCAAAAAAAATTATCTCAAAATAATAGTTTTGAGAAACAAGATCCATTATCATTAAGAGGTGTTGGTGTTAAAGATATCATAGAAGCTAAAGATCAGCCAGTTATGAAGTATGAACCAGAACATCCAGATGCTAATAAAGATGGATATGTCGCTTATCCTAATATAAATCCAGTAATCGAGATGACAGATTTAATAGAGGCTACAAGAAGTTATGAAGCTAACTTATCTGCATTTAAAACACAAAAAGATATTGATACAAAAACTTTAGAGATTTTAAAAGGTTAGTTAGATGTCTGATATTTTATCTCTAATAACAAAAACTGATCAGCCATCTGTAAAAAATACAGATAAAAACAGTATTTCTCAGAGTTCTTCGAAAAGTGGAGGATCTCTTTTTGATTCTATAATGGCAGATGTTAAGGTGAAAACATCATCTAGTGATACCCAAACAAGTAGAGATAAAAACAGTAATTTAAATAATAGCATAGAAAAAGTTGATCCTAAAGGTACCCAAACAAAAGAGACATTAGCTGGAAAACTTGTTGATATTGTAACTAAAGGTAAAGAAGATATAAAAAAACTTAATGATATAAATGAAAAAACTCAGATACAAAATAAAGAGCCAAAACCTCAAGTAAAACCAGAACCAAAACCTGAATCAAAAATAGAATCAAAAGATGAGCCAAAACCTCAAATAAAACCAGAACCAAAACTTGAATCAAAAATAGAATCAAAAGATGAGTCAAAACCTCAAGTAAAACCAGAACCAAAACTTGAATCAAAAATAGAAACAAAAGATGAGCCAAAACCTCAAATAAAACCAGAACCAAAACTTGAATCAAAAATAGAATCAAAAGATGAACCAAAACCTCAAGTAAAACCTGAATCAAAAATAGAATCAAAAGATGAACCAAAACCTCAAGTAAAACCTGAATCAAAACTTGAAACAAAAGATGAATCAAAGCCTCAAATAAAACCTGAATCAAAAATAGAATCAAAACTTGAAACAAAAGATGAATCAAAAGATGAACCAAAACCTCAAGTAAAACCTGAATCAAAACTTGAAACAAAAGATGAATCAAAGCCTCAAATAAAACCTGAATCAAAAATAGAATC
>JGI10211J34971_10001782_pt1 | contig 17675 bp, 14 predicted proteins | sample Etolagsediment_FD_34971 | JGI IMG/M metagenome (IMG submission 34971) | reverse complement strand
CCGCAGATCGGGTGCTCCCCAGCCGCAACGACAGGACAACGGCGGGGACGGCGACAAAAAGCCAGGCGCCCAGCACCCGGATAATCGTGATTACCGCCGCTCCCAGGCACTGGCGGAAGAGATCATTCCCGAATCCGTCGGTGCCAAAGAGATGCGCGAACCCCGGTCCCAGCAGTACCTCACTCATCAGTTCCCCAGCGGAAGGGTCCATACCAGCGTCAGGCGGTCTTCCTGCAGCGAAAAATCAAAGCCGAAGAGCCCGCCTTCCTGCTCCAGCGTCGGGTACCCCGGGTCCGCGATAAAATAGATCACCGCCATCAGCCCGGTTACCCCGCCGGATATCAACCCGCCGTAGTAGAGGCCGCGAAAGAGTTTCTGCCGGCCAAGTGCGGCATCGGCATCGTCGGCGGCAGCGAGTGCCGCTGTTGTCGTAGTTGCGGCGGCGTACGCCGCAACAGCCGCGTCGTAGTCTTCCTGGTACCCGTTGAGATCGCCGGTTTCCACCAGATAGGAATAGCCGGCCGTGGCGAACGATACGGCCGAAATTACGGAACTGGTCAGCGCGCGTCGCCGCATCGTCTGGTGGCGCTCATACTGAACGACGTCAATCGGTCTTCTGATAATCTCTTCAATTCCGCCGTGGGTTCCCGGAGTAGTCCGTGCGAGCTTACCCGGCTCTTCCGAAAACCGGTACAGGGCGTCGTTATCCCGGGTAAAGGTAATTTCAAACTCCTGGTTCGGGTCTCTTCCGCCATTCGTCAGAGTAAGGAGCACCGGCGTCGCCGAGTCCACAATAACCACGTAATCGGGATGCGCATCGATAACGCGGGTTCCATCCGCACGCAAATCGACGTACGCCATCTCAACCGACCCGGACGTTTCTACCCGATACACGCCGTTCGGCCGTACGGTCACACGCGCGTAGAGCGTCTGGCCTTCGGATCTGAATTGCCCGGCTATGACGAAGTCGGCAAAACCCTCGTTCTGAATCGGTTCCGGGCGTTCCGGATCGTCTGCATCGGGTCTGATGCGCCCGATTATACCCTGGGGCAGGTCTTCCGATTGCTGGAGGAGCTCCAGCAGAATCTCCGACTCTCCCAGGTCCCGGATCGTTTTCCGCAGCAGATCCCGCGCTTCCTTGTACTGGCCGTTTCCGATGAGGACAACCGCCTCACTCGCTACCCCCTGCATTTCCGCGGTACCCTGGAGTTCGTCCAGCCTGCCGGCCAGTGACCCTATGCGGTTCCGGGCCCACGCATGCGCGTCCGGAAACGGAATGATATTCGGCAGCAGCGATTCGGCCTGTGCAAGGGTCTCGGCGAGGTCACTGATTCGAACGTTCTCCGCGTACCCGGCCGCCATCTCGATTACCTCCGCAATCTCCTGCAGCGCTTTGAGCTGAATTGCACGGGCAAGCTGATCCGGGGGAATCATCGAAAACTCCGTATCGGGTTCTATCCTGCCCCGGCCGATTCGCTCACCGCCGCGCTCGACGATTTCAAGGATTTTATACGTCCGGGTGTACTGCATTCCCTGGGGCTGGAACGTTTCGCTCCACTCCTGGAAGTTCATGTTGGGAACCACCGTCTGCTGATCCGGAACGCGACCCTGCCGCACGACCTGTAAATCGGTACGAGGAAGTGCCGAATACAATCGCGCCGCGACTTTCGCGGCAAGAACAAACTGGGGATCCTGATACGTATCGTAGAGTGCCCGGTTCGGAATCTCTTCAAGAGAAAACTGGTCCGGCGTAAGCATAACCACCAATCCGCCCGTATCGAGTTCTTCCGTCGTGATGGTCTCCACGATCACTGCCGTCGTCTTGTCACTGACCTCGTCCAGGAGCGTCGGTACATACGCTCCCGGTGAAATGGAATAGTCCGTACTCGGTGCCGGTATCTCCGTAACGTGGAACCAGCGGTTATCGCTCGTCCGGCGGATCACGACAAAAAGGGACGGATTAATCGAGTAGAGGATCGGGTTGTCGGCCAGCTTCGCTTCAATGGCAAACTGGGAGCTTCCCGGTTCCTGTAAAAAGACCGTCGCCCATGAGGGGTCTACTACCTCGCTTCCCCGTGACCGGACCAGCCCCGCCAGCAGGGCGTCGCGAACGTACTCCTCTTCCAGCATGACCGTCTCGTACGGCGTTTCCACCGACAGCGAAAGTTCGCCGATACTCACCGAACTCAGAGCGGGAAAATCGCCAAAACGGCTCATTCCGTCGTAGAATCCTTCCTGACCCCACTGCCGTATGCGGACAAGGAATCCACCGGTATCGAACGCTTTCAGTGCCGTACCATTTTCATAGCTCACCGGCAGAAGATAACTTCCCGCTCCCAGTTCGTAGATCACGCGCTGGTCATTGTATTCGGCAATCGAGTTGGGTTTGACGGTATCTACGAGGGGTATTCCCTGCTCAAACAGCGTCTGCTTGATTGCGTTTGAGACCGCCGCCGGGAATTCGCCGACAAAGCCCGGATTCACCAGAACCGCAACCGGGTTCATTCCCGGCAGCAGGTCCGCCGCGGCACCGGTAAACTGCGTCACGACATCCGACTGGGTACGCAGATCAAACCGCCGTACCCGATCCTGTACCGCAACGTTCGCAATCGCTTCAATCGCGCCCGTCCCGGCGTTGAGGACCCGCAGGTACATTTCCAGATCAGAGCGGGAATCGGTTATATCGTCAAAAACGACATCGTAGGCAACCGTATCGGTGTTGGACGTATGGGCAAACACCCAGCGTCGCTCGGTACTGAGCCACGATTCGATCATAATTTCGAGCGTCCGCCGGAATTCGGTCGGCAGCGCGGAAGTAGCGATATTCTGATACGTCAGACGCGCCGTCCGGTTTCGTGCAAACGGCGTCAGGACTTCCTGAAACGCTTCGCGGACCACCTGCTGCGCCGCCGTATCGTTATATCGCATCCGGATGAGCGGCCACGTCCGACTGCCCGTATCCAGAACGCGCCCGTAAAACTGCGTCGCGTCAAGATAGGTCGTCTCACCGATATCCACCAGTGCAACCGGAGGGATATTACCCCGCTGGAGTTTGTTCAGATCCGCCGCCGTCAGCTCGTCAATCGGTTTCTGCTCCAGTACGACGGTCGCGACGTTCCGGCCGAACGCCGGGTCGATAACCGGCGTGTTCCGGGAAATTTCCCGGCTGATGAGCAACAGGCGAAACGCGTACGAAGTCGTCTGCCCGGCGTCACCGCCGGCGTTCACCGAATACAGCAGCAACGGATTCTTCTGCTCAACACTGCGCGCATACTGCTGGGCGAACCACAGGGTGAAGTCGGTCATTCCGAAAGAGCCGGCGGTACTCAGGATAGAATTCACACCGAGAGAAGCCGCGTTAAAAACCGTAACGCCCAACAGATCACGATCGATATCGATTCGGGTAAACGAATCGGTTCCCAGGACTTCCGCCGTTTTCGTGCGCCACTGAGCATCGAAATAGTCCCCGTCAACCAGCCCTTCCATCGACTGCCGATGCATGGTGTGGTACTGGTCCACCACGGTAATCCCGCTGGTACGCAGAATATGCTGGACGTAATCCACCAGAAGGCTTCGCCGCGCCGCGAATCCGTTACTGGTCGTACTCATCGGGAAGAACGCGCCGGCGGGATTCGAGAGTTCACTGCGGACAACGGTAGTTTTCCCGATTGCCGGTCGGTTCTGTTGAAGAACATCGAGGTCATCGGGGTTGATTTTCGCCATCTGGGAAAGCATTCCCGCTTCTACAACGGCGGTGTTCCGGATGATACCCGTTTCGACCTCGATGAGTTTGGCGATCGTCCCGTCCGGACCGGTAGAAATGGTAAGAAGGTGGTTTACGCCGATCGTTCGCAACAGCGTCCGGAAACCGTCCGGGACCGTCTGTTGAAAAATCGACCGGATGAAATCTTCCTCTTCATCGGTGGTGCCCTGAAACACGTGGCGCGAAAGATACCCGTAATCAAAGATCCTGCCGGAGTGCCCCGGCGCAAGACCGAGAGTCACCAGCTCACGCTGTGCCTCGTCAAGGCGAACCTCGTCTCCGTAGGTCACAACCGAAACGGGAAGTACGGAATCTCCGGCGCCCAGTGATTGAAGAGCACCTTCCGCGGCCCGCAGGACCGTTGCGTCGGCACTCCGGGCGCTTCCTACCGTACCCGCGCTCTTCAGGCTTCCCGTAGCCAGGTCCAGAACGCGGTACGCAATACTGAGACTCCCGCTGACCTTGCTGATCCGGACATCAAGCAGGTAGTCGAGGCTCTGCTGCTCGCCGAATCGCTTGATTGCCGCGACGTTGATGCGATCAACGGCAAGGGAGCTGGTTACCGTCTGGAGCTGAATTGCCTGCTGGAGCGCCGTCTGATACCGGTACTCAAGCGTTCTGGAGCCGCCCAGCGTAAAGTCGAGTTCAACATCCAGACTCGTCCAGATTGCGTCATCCGAGAGCGAACCGCCCGCCCCCGATGCGACCTCCAGGCGCCAGACGGCAATCGAACCGCGCAGATCGCGTTCGAGCTGGTCTGCCATGGTACCAAACAGATCTTCGAAATCATCGGTCGTCTGCGCCATTATCAGCGACGGTACGACAAAGAGCGCCAAAAAAGCGAAGGTGAATACGACAATTTTTCTATTCATCGGAAAGGGCTCCTTTCAGGAGGTCTATTAATTGGGCGTTTGCCGCCGCCGGAAAGGTGGAAAACGCCTGCTCGGCAGTTGCCCCGACGGCGCGCAACTGTGCCTGCGTACGTTTTTGTCCGCCGGCCCGCCGGATCGTTATTTCGATGTCTGATTGTACGACCCGTATTCGGTCACCGGGCTGGAGTTCCGGCTGACCGAGTATGACAGTAACCTCGATGTCGGCTCCGGCCCCCGGACCGGCTACGGTAAAGCCGTCCCTGCGGCAGAGTTCGGAAAACTGGTCGGGTAATTCCACCAGGTCCGGCGGTACCGACGGAAACGAAATAGCGACAACCGGCGGGCGCAGGGGTGCCGACCAGTGCATGGGTACGATTTCCGGATAATCAGACAACTCTACCGACAGATTCATCGTCGAACCAATCGGGACGACCGCCATTTCCACCGCGAAACGCCCGTGGATGTCGGTCATGCCCTGCTGTTCAAGAACGGTTTGTCCGGACCCGTCGGTTATCGTAATTCTGATCCGCTCCTGCGTCGGTTGCGGTCCGTCGTCCGCCCAGACCAGTTCCACGCCCCGGGCGAGAATCTGGCCGCCATACTCGGGAGTCGGCTCCAGGCGGGGATTCATTCCGCCGGGTAACCGGAGCTGTTCTTCTTCCAGGAACGATTCGAACGCAACGTTCCCCCGCCCTCCGGAGACGGAGACGACGCCGTACATTCCTTCCAGTTCGTCGCCGGCAGTCCGCAGGAACTGCATCCGTTCGCGCAACGAACCGCGGCGCGTCTCCTGTTCCATCGCGTCCAGTCGCCGGAGCGTCTCCCGCCACCGGTCCTCCGGGCGCGGCATCCGCAGTATCACGTAACTCTCGTACAGCGACCGGCCGATCTCATCGGTATACAACCCGTGAGATTCGGAAACGAACTCCAGCGCCTCCACACGGGCGAGTGCCCGCTGCTCGAAACGACTCGTCAGCTCGTCATTGACCGCTTCCATTTCGGCGCGAATCTCGGTACGCATGGACGATGCGGCCTGCTCCCGCGCGATCCGCTCGGCGGAAAACCGCGCCTCTTCAACCGTCGGAGCCCCGGACGCGTACCCTTCCGAGTAAAGGAATCCCTCTTCGCGGACAACGGGCGGAGGCTGCAGCGATCCGGGACCAACGGGCGGACCCGACGCACAACCAGTCAGTAACACGAGCGCCACAACGAAGAATACGAAAGCCGCAGCCGGAATCCCCGGCGTGAGGAAATTACTCAGGCGGTTATCCGACCGATACCGGGCATCAGCGAAGACGGACATTCGCAAGCTCCCGCGTCAGATTGAAATGGTTCACCACAAACCCGTCAAATTCCCGTGAAAGGGCAAGAGTCCGTTCGCGCGTCCAGAGAAAAACGTACGGCGCATCCTGATGAACCAGATCGTGCACCATAAAATACCGGAGCTGCCGTTCCCGTTTATCGTTGGTCCGGCGTGCGTCCAGGATGAGATCGTCAACTTCGGGGTTAAAGTATCCCACAGCGTTCAGCCCATCCGCGATTTCTCCGGAAAACCAGATCGAATACGGATCGGGGTCGATCCCCACGCTCCAGCCGCTGGTGAAAAGGTCGAAATCGCGCTCTTCAAAAACCCGTTGCATGAAAAGGCGCAGCGGCAACGGTTCCGACTCGATCCGGATACCCAGCGCCTCCATATACGTACGGAACGCGAGTACCCGTTTGAGAACCAGATCGTCTCCGGCAATAAAGAGCAGATTGAGCGTCAGGTCGCGCCCGTTCAGCTCACGGATCGAATTGCCGTTGGTGTCAATAACTCCGGCACGGTCCAGCATCGCTTTTGCCTGGCTCAAGTCATACGGACGAGGTGGAACCGACGCGTTATACGCCCATGATGTAAGCGGAAACGGACCGGATACCTGCTGTGCATGACCCTGATAGACCTGTTCGACAATCCGTGCGCGGTCAGTCGCAAGAACAATCGCCTCTCGAACCGCCTGCTGGTCAAGCGGTTCGCGGTTCATGTTGAACCCGATGAAATCGTACGCATGCGCAAAATAATTGTAGAGGGTAACATCCCGGTTGCTTCGAAAGCGCGGTATCTGTTCCGGCGGAATATCGATGACCATATTTACGTCGCCGAGTTCCAGTGCGGTAAGGAGCGTATTCTGGTTTTCCTGGAAGAATCGCACAACGAGCGTTTCGAGCTGCGGTTGCCCTTCCTGATAGTATCGTTCGTTCGCCGAAAAAATAATGAACTGGCCGTCTACCCATTGAGAAAAGCGGAACGGTCCGGTACCGACCGGGTCGCGAACCAGCGGGTGCGTATGATCATACACCTGACCGCGCAGCCGGTGTTCCGGGAGCACCTTGAAGCTCATCGTGCCGAGGCCGGCACTGAACTCCTTGGAAAAGGTAACCGTGACCGTCCGATTGTCGATCGCCCGCATGCCGTCAATCCCGAAGAACCGACTGTGCTGATTCGTGGGCGTCTGCGGGTCGGTAACCACTTCATACGTCGCGACGACATCTTTGGCCGTTACCGGAACGCCATCGTGCCAGTAGAGATCCGGCCGTAACAGAAATGAGTAGGTAGTACGTCCCTGGTCGTCGCGCCCGGACGTCCAGCTTTCGGCCAGGTCAGGTACGATCTCGAGGTTCTGGTCAATCCGCACGAGGGAGTTATAGAGCAGATCCACCCACCGGTTCGACGTCATATCGTCGTTCAGATACGGCTCCAGGGTGACCGGCTCGGAAAGCTCGCCGATGATCAGCGTCCCGACCTGGCCAAAAACGGGGGGTATCATTACTGCAAGCAGAAGCACAGACAAGGTCACGGAACGGAAAATCAATCGTTTGGTCATAGTTTTTTACTCCACTCTACTTCGGACCGATCCAAGCGGTGTCGCCTCTGATGCGGATCGTTGCAATTCGTCCTCCAGCGTCCGCAACCGGACTGCAACGTCAGGTGCCGGCCACGGAGCGTGTACATATCGTTGGCTGAGAATTCGCGTCGTCTCCAGAAGCCGAAGCGTTGTCGAAGTCTCCGGGCTCGCAATTCGCAACTGTTCGATAAATGAAAGATATATATCCAATCGGGGGCTGGATTCCCGTTCTTCCGGGAGAAATCGTACCGGTTCCACCAGATTCAGCGTATCCAGTGAGACAACGGAGCAAATTGCCGATATTTCCCGTTCCGCACGTTCCAGGTCATCCTGCTGAAAGGATGCCAGAAAACCGTACAGCGCCTGTCTCGATTCGTCGCCGAGTCTGTCGGCCTGATCCGCATCGAGTATTCGCAGCACCGCAGGAAAATCCCGCCTGTTGTATGCGGAGGTGACACCGTCCCAGGTCAGTTCATCCGGCGCAACTCTTGATTGTCTACCGGTACAGCCAAGACACAGCAGGGCGGCGAAACTCACAACCCCGATTATCCGGAAAACCGTTCCGGTCATTGCACATCTACCTTGTACAGGTCCCACTGCAAGCCGTTGAACGCCTGGACAAGAATCGCCGATCCGTCGGGGTACCAGACCGGACGTTCGTGGTAGTACATTCCGGTTTCGAGCTCCCGTACTTCTCTTGTAATGCGGTTGACCATCATCAGCGGCTTGGCGTCCGCTCTGTTTTCGATATACGCGACCCACTCGCCGCCGGGCCGGATTGCAGGCCGTTGTTCAAGAAACACGTCGTCGCAAATTGTCCGGATCGAACGCGCAGGAAGCGTCAGTTCGACGAGATCGGTATTCCGGTATGCAACGATATGGGTTTCGTCGACAAACGTACCGTACGCGAGATTATCACTGGAAAAGGTCAGCTGTCGCAATTCGCTGGTTCGAGGATCAATCAGAAACAGATTGTCGGAACCCGTTCGCCGACTGGTAAACAGAACCATACCCGCGGGTGAAACGTCCGGCGCATAATCCATCGCCGGATCGTCCGTGAGCAGCTCCGGTCTGCCGCGCGGGATAGTACAGAGGGCAATATCACCATTTCCCGCTTCGCCGGTAACAAAAGCCAGCCGATTCCGACCCGGAAAAAACCGCGCGTCGCCCTGCCAGCCGGAGGCGCCCGACAACACCGTTCTCCGCGAGCGGTCAAGGCGAAAAAGTACGAGATTGTAGTTCCCGCGTTCAGCAACCGAACCGGCAAACCACTGTTCGGTCGGATGCCAGGTAAACGAGTCGGTATATTCTGCTACCGATGATTCACCGTGCACATAACTGCCGATGTCTTCCGGACCGATAGAACCGATTTCCAGAAGGCGAACGGTAGCGGTATTGTACAGGAGGTCTTCGTAGGTGACGTACCGCCCATCCTGCGAAAATGACTGTTTCCAGTTTCGCTCGGCGTCGTCGGTAACGGCGGTAATTGTTACGGGAACCGGCTCGGCAATAAGAACAGATACAGCAATCAGCTGTGCGAATAAGGCTGTACAGAGAAATGCAATCAGCCGTTGCGCAGAACGCGCGTCAGCTGTCAATCGAGCTGGCACTGCCCGTCTGGCGTACGGCATTTGGATCCGGCCTGATTTCGAGATACTTACCGCCGATGATGTAATCATCGAAGTTGGTAACCATTCCCTGTTCGGTAAACTGAAGAAGAAGATATCCGCTGGAGGACTCGTACTCTTTCACGACGATTCGCGCCGTCTGCTGATTGCCGAACACCGCCTCGAGCGTGTCACCCGCTTTCGGATAGAGCGTATCGACCGCGGCGAACAACTCCGCCTCAAACTCGAGCGCTTCCCGGTCTCCGCTGAGTATTTTGACCATTGCAGCGTTGCTCAGTTCTCTGGACGATTCGGCATCACCGGCACAGGACACAAATTCCATGAGAATGATCGCGACGATCAGAATTGGAAGACTCGTTTTCCAGGACATTTTTACCCCTCAATCTACGCCGATTGTATTACAGGAAAAAATACGTCGCAACCTGACTGCGCCGATTCACCGGGGAAATTCACGGTTTCGTGAAGTTTTGTACTCAATTCCAATAAAAATGTGCCGGCTGCACGATGCAAGCCGGCACATTTTTGTTCAGTAGTACAGATCGAATACGAGTGGGTTCGTCAGGTTTCTTCGTCGTCCTCCGACTCTTCGTCGTCCTCGTTTTCGTCCTCGTCCTCAATATAACGTTCGTCCATTGGACCGCCGGGATTCAGATACTCCATATACGAGGTATCTTCACCTCCCGAATCCGGTCGGGTCTGACGGCGCTGCAGTTTCTCATCCTTTTTCTTCTTTTTCAGAAGTTCTCTTCGCCGTTTATCACCTTTGAACGATCGCCGTGCCATGTATGCTCCTGTTAGCTGCGCAGATTAGTGTATATATCAGAACCGTGACTGCCTTCGCGGAGCGGCTTCGCGTGGTCGAGCTTCGTTTACTCGAAGGTTCCGGCCCTCGAAATCGGCACCGTCAAGCGCTGTTTGTGCGTTTTTTGCGGCTTCCTCGTCGGCCATTTCAACGAAGCCGAAGCCTTTGGAACGACCGGTATCCCGTTCAAGCACCACGTTTGCGGAAAGGACTTCACCGTACTCGGCAAAAAGAGACCGAAGGTCCTCGTCCTGCGTCCGGTAATTGAGATTACCGACATACAATTTGTTTCCCATCTTTCCTTCCTCTTGGCCATCTCCACTGGCCTCAAAAATCCTGAGGCACGAGAAGCTCTGTTTTTGAACGGGTCTACCTAGGCGGGTTGAGCACAATTCAAATCCAGGTCGCGCGTTCGCGTACCTCATGGTATTATGACAGAAAACCGTACGCGGTCAAGTAGCAGCGTGCCGGGACGACTACGGGCCACGTCGGAATGAAATCAATTCTGCACCCTCGTATTTTTTTTGTTACGGAATTAGTTATATTCTTGTTCTAACGAAGAGGTATGTAGTGAATTTTTTATATAGAAGTCGCGTGCTGATTTCAGCACTGGCATTATTCACGTCGATTTCTGTTACCGCGTCCTGGTCACTCTCCTTTCCCGACGTAGTAGCGGGGCTTGAAAAATCGACGACGGTACAGACGGCGATTCTCGATCTCCGGACGGTTGAGCAGCAGCGATCGATTGCACTCTTTCCCGGTGATATCGATGTTTCGGTAACACCTTCGGTTGCCGCCGTAAGTCAGGAGGGAGGGGCGTTCGCGGAACAGACCGAGCTTTCGGCCGCTCTTTCCGTCCTGATTCCGATCGGATTATCGACAGAGCGTCGGATTGCCGTCGAGTCCTCACAAGATGCGTTGATCCGGGCGGAAAACGACCTGGTTTCGGCTCGCGCGGATGCGTATTTGACGCTCTTNCGGTTTTACCGGACCGCGTGGCTTGCTCAGCGGGAGACGGAAGTTCTTCAAACGGAACTCGACGCGGCTCGCGAACAGGCACGCGTAGTCCGACAACTTTTTGAACGGGGAGAAGCGTCCGTGCTCGACCTGAATTCCGCGGAAGACGACCTGAATACGGCGGAAACGGCGGTCATCGCGGGAACGCTTGCGAAACGAATCAGCTGGCTTGAACTCGCGTACTTCGCTCAGCTGAATCCGAACGAAGAGGTGGTTCTGGAGCCGATTTCCGACCGTTTTTCGGAACTGCCGCGCCCCCCGGATCTGACGGAATGGGCCAATGAACATTCACCCGTGGTTGCGCAGTACAGGGATCAGATTACCGCGTACAATCGGGAAATCGGTGCGATTCGGGAAACCGTCCTGCCGCCGACGTTTCGGACAACGTTTGCCGGGTGGGATCAAACCGCGTCGGTTTCTTTTAGTGCCGCCAATCCCGCCGTCGGCCTGAACTATACCGTTCCGATCACAACGTTCGGGAGTGATCCCGGCGGATCTGCTTCCAGCAACGCAGATACGTGGCAGGTCGGCGTTTCGGTCACTCTTCCGCTCCGGGCCGGAGAATCGGGCCAACTGGAACGTACATCTCTCCTGACGAAAATCTCTCAGATGGAGACGCAACTCCGGTTGATCCAGGATACCATAGCCCTCCAGATCCGCTCGCGATATCAGCAATACGTCCTCAGCAACGACTCCGTAGATCAAGCGCTGCGGGCAATTGGACTCACGCAAATGACTCTGGATACAATCGTGACCCGACGGGAAAACCAGCAGGCAACCCTCTCTGAGGAGCTTCTTGCACGGGCGCAACTTGCGCGATCGCAGTTCCGGTACGACTCGGCCGTATCCAACAGGCAGGAGACAAAACTCCTCACGGCACAAGCCGCGTCGTACCTGGACCAGATGATCCACCAATGAACGTCTTTACGGGCACAAAAGGGAATACCACATGAANAAGAATAGCATTATCCTGATTCCGGCGATCGTACTGGTCGCCGCTCTTGGCATCGGCGCCTATGTCATGTTCGGAACCGGTGACGGAACCGGTGACGATACCGCAACGGGCGTCTCTGTTTCCGAGCCTTCCGGAGCTGACGGTGAAACACTGATTTCCGCCGTTCCCGCTACACCGGGATCCATCTCGGTCACGGTAGAAGGCCCGTCGGTTGTGGAACCGTATCGCTCACAGGAAATACGGAGCCGGATTCCCGGGACGATCGTAGAGTCGGTTGAAGAGGGCGGCAGTGTCGAGCAGGGTTCCGTACTGGCTCGATTTGATGACACCGATCAGGTAAATGCCCGACGCCAGGCCGAGTTGAATCTGCAGCAGGCACGGGTGGATCTGCAACGGGCGGAACTCGCCCTCCAGAGCGCACGCAGTGACCTCGAAGACAAAGAGAGCCTTTTTACGTCCGGTACCATTACCCGCGATCAGCGCGATACGGCGCGGGAAGCGGCAGCGAACGCGGAGCTTTCCGTGAACAGTGCCCGGATAAAGGTCAGCCAGAACGAGCTGAGTCTCGAAACCGCAACGGAAGCTCTCCAGGCAACCGTAGTTCGTGCGCCGTTTACCGGCGTCGTACTCTCCAGCAATGTGAGCACCGGTGATGTCGTCTCTTCCGGATCGGTCCTGATGACCTTCGCCGACCTTACCCGAATCCGACTCCGCGCGGAAGTCGACGAGTTTGATATCGGAAAAGTACGTGAAGGAATGCCGGTGACGATTACCGCCGATTCGCTTGGAAAGGACTCGCTTCAGTCGACGGTAGAACGCGTCAGTCCTGCCGCCGAAGTCGTGAACAACATCTCCATCTTTATCGTCTCTACGGTCCTTCGTTCTACCGAAGGCGGTCTCCGCCCGGGTATGAGCGCCGATCTCTCGATTCTTATCAGTGACGATACGGGATTAGTCGTTCCAAGCAACGCGGTTTCAACGGTACGCGGCCGGTACTATCTGGATGTCTACGAAAACGAAGAGGTCGTCACCAAGCGCGTCGTTGCGGGCGCAAACAACGGCGTAAACGTCGTGATAACAGAAGGCCTCGAAGAGGGCGAACTGGTTGTAATTCCCCAGACAGGCGGGTTCACCCTCGGCCCCGGAGCGACCTCGACGACCGGCACATCGATTATACCCATTTCGGTTCCGGGCGCGGGGAGCCGATAGCGTGTCGGCCATCATTGAAATCCGCAACGTGAGCCGCCATTACCAGATGGGGCCCACAACGGTCAAAGCGATCGACGACGTAAGCTTTTCTATCTCGAAGGGGGAATTCGTCGCGATCATCGGACCGAGCGGTTCCGGGAAATCGACGCTCATGAATATCATCGGCTGCCTCGATTCCCCGACATCCGGAGAATACCATCTCGCGGGTACCGATGTCTCACGAATGAACCGGAATGAACTCGCGCATATCCGAAACCGCTCAATCGGGTTTGTGTTCCAGACATTCAACCTGTTAGGGAGGGAATCCGCGCAGGAAAACGTTGAGCTGCCGCTGGTCTATGCAGGGATCAGCTCGAAGGAACGGAAGGAGCGCGCCAGAAAAATGCTCGCCCGCGTAAAACTGGATGACCGGGGTGACCATATCCCGAACCAGCTCTCCGGCGGGCAGCGCCAGCGCGTTGCCATCGCCCGAGCGCTCGCGGGAGAACCGCAGATAATCCTGGCGGACGAACCCACGGGAGCCCTCGACACAAAGACCGGTGTAGAGATCATGAAGCTCTTTCACGAACTGAATGCCGAGGGCGTCACCTTCATTATGGTGACGCACGACAACGATCTTGCAAAACAGGCGAAGCGGGTAGTCCAGATCCGGGACGGGAAGATTCTCCAGGACGTACCGGCAGAGGAGTTCAACCCATGAAAGGTTTTGCATTCCGAGAGAGCCTGATCATGAGCCTGCGGAGTATCGCGTCCAACAAGGTCCGCTCCTTTCTGACCGCACTGGGAGTCATGATTGGCGTCGCAGCGGTTATCGCCCTCGTCGCGCTCGGGAACGGTGCCCAACTCTCCGTTGAGCAAAGTCTTGAATCACTTGGATCGAACCTGCTTATCGTCTATTCGGGAGAGCCCAAAGGGGGCAGCCTGGTCCGGCGCAACACATCCAGCATCGTTCCCACTCTCACGGTTGATGATCTGGAGATGATCCGCGGCCTTGGCCCGCAGGTAGTGACTGCAGCGACTCCTGAGGCAAGCGCGACCGGTCAACTCAAATACAATAACGCGAACATGGTTGCCACTGTCATCGGAACGGGAATCGATTATCCGGCTATCCGGAATTTTCACCCGGTTTACGGACAGTTTTTCACGCAACTTGATGTGGACACCCGGAAAGCCGTAGTGGTAATCGGCGTGCAGGTCTACCGCGATCTTTTCCCGGAAGGAATGGATCCGGTTGGTCAACGAGTCCGGATCAACGGGGTTAACCATCGTGTTATCGGCATAATGGAGGAAAAGGGCAGCGCAACCTCCGACGGTTCCGTTTTTATTCCGATTTCGACGTACCAGCGGTACATTTCCGGTGAGCGCGATTACGCAATTGTCAACGTGCAGGCAACTTCAACCGATGTCATGCGCGATCTGCAGACGGTAATCGAGAACGAGATTCTTCGACTCCATCGTTTGCCGAGTATGGATGCCGCGGACTTCTATATCGCCAACCAGCTGGATTTGCTGAGCACGATGCAGGGTGTGACCGAAACCTTTACCGTGCTGCTTGCGAGTATTGCCGCAATCAGTCTCCTCGTGGGCGGTATCGGTATCATGAATATCATGCTTGTCTCGGTAACCGAACGAACCCGGGAGATCGGTGTTCGCATGGCATTGGGCGCCACGGGAGCTGATATTCTCAAACAGTTCATCACCGAGGCGATCATTATTTCGCTGTTCGGTGGACTGGTAGGAATCGGTCTGGGTATCGGCGCATCCTGGGCAGCGACCCGATTCGGAGGAATGGCGGCGCAGGTTTCGCTCGATTCAGTTCTTATGGCATTCGGTTTTGCCGTAGCCATCGGGCTCTTTTTTGGCGGGTATCCAGCCTATCGCGCCTCCCGGCTCGATCCGATTGAAGCCCTGCGATATGAATAGCTATTTTGAAAATGAGGAGNACATCATGAAAACACAAAANCCAGGATTGAAAACGATNGCGGTGGCGTTGCTCACCGTTGTATTTGCGCTGCTTGCCGTCGGTAACGCCTTCGCGCAGACCACTCCCGATCCGGCAATCCAGCAGGCAAAAGAGGACACCGTCGTCGTGTATGATCTGGGACGCTTCTTTGGATACGTCCACGCCATGACGGTCGAAAGCAGCCGCCTGGCGCTCACGGCACAGCAGAAGAGCGAGATCCTCGCCGTTATGACCGAAATCAGGAGTATGTCCCGGGTCGAGCCCGACTGGGCAGAAGAAAAGCTGGAGTACCTGGAGCTCGACCTCCTGACCCCGGCGCAACTCATGGACGTGGACCGGCGCGCCATCGAATGGCAGAACAGCCGCGAAACAACGGCTACCGGCACCGGCGGCGGTACCGGTTCAGGGCCGATCACCTCGTATGTCGCAGGCGGACCGTTCAACCCGATCGTTGACGAAACCAAAACGATTGGCCAGGGCTTCGCCGCACTGTATGCGTACCTGAAGTAACGCACGGGATCCGATTGGCAGGCAAACGTGCGTCCGGCCTGCCGGACCTGCCAACCGGATATCCCGCTACACCGAGTACCTCAGTTGCTTACCCTTCCGCCAGGTAAACGATCGGTTCGGTGAACTTGTGGAATCGCTTACGGGTTTCGGGCGCCAGTTTCCGGAACGCCGTCGCCGAAATGATCATCTTGTCCCGATGAACGGTGGTCCCTCCTTCCCCCAAACCGATGGTGATATTCACCGTTTCTCCAAAGATATCGAGGGTGGAAAACGGGGGAAGAACGGGCATAACGACCGGCCCGTAATGGGCGCCGATTTTCAGGTTCGCTTTCCGGTCGGGGAACGACAGCTCGGACTCTACAATCCGCTTCGTCTCCAGCAGAGCCAGGACTCCACGATCGACGTCGGTCCCGGGAAAAAATCCGAGCGCACTGTCACTCACGTACTTGATCACCTGACCGCCGCCGGCGGAAATCGTCCGGGAGACGATCGTCGCGTACGCCACCAGAAAATCGGCCAGCTCGTCCGGGTCCATACCCCGCGTAAGGGCGGTGAACCGGGCAAGATCGGTAAAAAAGACGAGTCCTTCATTGTGATGATGTTCCATATCATCCTCCAAATATGTGGTTGCGCAGTCGATCTCTACACTCGACAGTAACAGGATGAATCGTCGGCCCGGACGTCCGACAGTTGGTATGTACAATATAGTATACCCCTTGACCGGACCGAATGCAATACGGCAAAATGGCTGCGATGAAAAAACATCAGCTTCGATACATCCGTCGATCAACAGGAGCAACTCTGCAGCACGGGATAGGTGTGTCTGCGGAATTGAGTGGATGTTTTTGACATTTCACTAGAATAATTTCAGCCGCAGGCCATTCGGTTCTGCGGCTTTTTTTTGTCCGGGACCGGTGGCTGCGAAGGGAGCAAGAATGGCATTGATTGATTTGCAGCAGGTTTTCGTCGGTTTCAGCGGAACCACGGTACTCTCGGGCGTGACAATGGAAGTAAAAGAGCGCGAGAAGGTCGGTCTCATTGGTGCGAACGGCGCCGGAAAAACGACGCTCGTTCGGACGCTCATGGGTTTACAGGAAACCGATTCCGGGAGTGTTCGGGTGTTGCGTCCGGGAAAAACCCGAATCTCCTACGTCCCTCAGTATTTTCCCGAGGACGCTACCGGGAATGCCCGTGACTTCCTGATTGCCGATCTGTTACGGCAACGACAGGAACTCCGTCGGTTGGAAGAATCAATGTCCGAAGCCATCGGAGACGAGCTGACCCGGGTGCTGGAGCAATACGGCCGTCTGCGTGAGTCGTACGACAGCCGGGACGGCGATGCGGCAGAGGCGCGCAGCGAGTCGATCCTTTCGCGCGTAGGCCAGGACCTCAGTGCTGCGGTCGACGTTCGCCGGTTGTCCGGCGGCGAAAAAAATCGCATCCAGATTGCCAGAGCCCTCATGGATCGACCGGATCTCCTGATCCTTGATGAGCCGGGAAACCATCTGGACGCCTGGGGGCTGGACTGGCTGGAGCAGCTGCTTTCGGGGTACCCGGCAGCAGTGCTGATCATTTCACATAATCGCTATCTGCTGGATCGGGTCGTAACCCGCATACTCGAACTTCGGGACGGTTCGGTAACGTCGTGGAACGGCAACTACTCCGCATACCGGTCGGCCCGACTTCACGAAGCGGTACGCCAGGCGCGCGACGCCCGGGCAGACCAGAAACGCATAGACCGGTTGGAGGAGCTGGTGAGAAATCTCGCGGCCCTTGCGCGCAATCGTGCCGATCCGGGAATCGGACAACGGTTGCGAGCCCGCCGTACCCAGCTTTCCTGGGCTAAACGGGACGCACGCGAACGCCCCGACATCTCCAACGCACGCGCAGATATCCAGCTCTCCGGCGAAGAAAGCAAAGCCGATGTCGCGCTGGAAATACGCGGGTACTCCCGCACGGTGGGCGCCGGGGGCGCACTACCCGCTGGGGGCGGCCCATCTGCTGCGGGCGCACTACCCGCCGGGGACGCACTACCCGCCGGGGGCGGCCCACCCGCCGGGGGCGCACTACCCGC
>JGI10211J34971_10001781_pt1 | contig 17676 bp, 15 predicted proteins | sample Etolagsediment_FD_34971 | JGI IMG/M metagenome (IMG submission 34971) | reverse complement strand
GCATCAGGAAATGATGTAGAAGTAGTAGATTGGACTGAAACAAAATCAGTAGATGAAGCTATATCACAATGTGAAGCACATAAAGCTAACTTAGAAGCACAGCTTGCTGAGTGTGAAGCAGAATTAGCAGACTATATAGCAATAAGAGACGCTGAGTAATAAATGGCTTTACCAATTATACCAACTACTGGTGAGATACAATTACGTGGACATGTACACGCAGCTACGCAGGGTATTGGAACTACTAACATAAGTTTAGCTGGTTCTAGTGTGGGAGGATTTGGAATGTCATTTCCTTCTGCATATGGACCTTGTGATGAAATGCCTAATGCTGGTATAGCTACTGGTCAAACACCATATGGTATGAATGAGTTAAGAGGTTTATCTTGGAATACAGGAGGCGGTCCAGGACCACCAGAACCATAGGATAAATAATGAAAGTAAGTGAATACAGAGAACAAATGACTGAAAGAGTAGCTGTAATAGAAGCTCAAGTAATTGATATATATCACGATATAAAAGAGATAAAACAATTACTGAAAGAGCAGAATGGCAGAGTACGTACCAATGAAAAGAACATTGCACGTATTATTACTGTTGGTGTAGTTATAGCTGCCATATTAGGCATATTATAAAAAGTATTTGGAAACAAGTTAAATAGGTATTATATTTGACATCATGCGTAAAGTATTCGGACCAACACAAAAAAGACATACAAATGGTAAGAAGAAAACTCGTCAAGGAATGTCAAATAATACCAAGTATGGAACTAAAACTAGTAAAAAGTATTATAAAAAACGTAGTAGAGGACAAGGATAATGGCTAGAAAGAAAGACCCTAAATTAACTAGAGCTGGTGTAAGTGGTTATAATAAACCTAAAAGAACACCTAACCATCCTAAAAAATCGCACGTAGTGGTAGCTAAGGTTGGAGAAACAACAAAATTGATAAGATTTGGACAGCAAGGTGTAAGAGGTGCTGGTAAGAATCCAAAGAGTAAAAAAGATAAAGCAAGACGTAAATCATATTATGCTAGACACAATGCACAAGATGCTAAACCAAGCAAATTAAGTGCTAGATATTGGTCGCATAAAGTTAAATGGTAGGAGGATAATATAATGCCAATGGGAAAAGGAACATACGGTAGTAAAGTAGGTAGACCACCTAAGAAAAAGAAAAAAATGGGCAAAAAGAAGGGGAAAAAGAAATAATGGCTAAGACAGTAAGTTGGATGTGGGGAGGTAAACGCTATAAAGGCACTCTTATAAGAGAAACCAAAACACATAAATTTGCTAGAACGCATAACGGTAAAATCAAAAAAATAAAAAAAAATAATTAATAACATAATAGGAGACCTGTAACATGGCAAAAGAAAAAAAAGTAGACCTAAGACAAGAAGCTGAGACTAAAATGGAAACTTTAGTTGAACAGCACAACACTCTTGTTGGAGAGATACAAGAAGCCCAAGGTAGATTGGGAGAAGTTAAACAAATGATTGTAGAGCATCAAGGATATATGAAAGGCCTAGAAGCTTGCAAAGAAGATTGTGAGGTAAAATAATGGGACCAATATTAGGTAAGTTACTTGCAAAGCTTGGTACTGAAAAAGTATTAAAAGCTATTGTATTACATTTAGGAGAACACTTAGTTACTAAGTCTTCAAATAAATTAGATGACAAGCTGTTTGCAGAAATTAAAAAAGCATTAAAATAGGAGGTTTCATTGAAACTTAAAAAACGTGGTATCGTAATACCTGACCAGCATTATCCATTAGAAGATAGGGCTGCAGTAGAATGTGTTAAGAAAGCAATACTTAAAATAAAGCCAAAGGTTTTTGTAAACCTAGGTGATGTTGGAGAGTGGGAGTCAGTATCTGCTTGGAGATATAAAGACAAGAAGTTACCACCATTAGAGTTTCAACTTCCATTAGTAGAAGAAGATATAAGATTAGTAAATGAAGGATTAGATGAGTGGGATGAAGTGCTTAAAAAAGTGGGATGTAAAGAAAAGTATTTACTCCAAGGTAACCACGACCTCTGGTTGGATAATTTTGCTAATAAGTATCCTTATCTCAACGATTACACTTTTGAAAAGAAGTGTAGAATCAAAGAGAGAGGATACAAATACAAAGAACACAACTTACCAATCCAAGTAGGTAAGCTTGCGTTCTTCCATGGTGCTTTTGCAACGACATATCATGCAAAGAAACACCTGGAAACATATGGTGAGAATGTAATGTATGGACATACTCATGATATACAAAGGCATACATTGACTAAGCTTAATGGTAATATTGGTGCTTGGGCATTAGGATGTTTAAAGAAAATGGACCATCAGAATAATAAATGGTTAAAAGGCAGACTACATAACTGGGGTCACGCTTTTGCTATTATTGATTGGTTTAGTAATGGAGAATTTAAAGTAGAAGTCGTTGAAATTATTGATGGTAAAACTACTGTATGGGGAGAGTTAATCGATGGCACCAAGTAAAATGAAAGGTGAAAGTATTAACAATACTCGAAGAATGTACAACTTAAAAAAGAAAAAGAAGAAGACAAATGCCAAAAAGAAGTATAAACGTAAATAATTTTAGTGGTGGGCTAAACAGCGTAGCATCTATAAGAGATTTAAAACCTAATCAATTTCATATATTAGAAGGTTTAGATAACGAAATATTTGGAAAGTTAGTTACCCTAGGTAAAATAGAAGATGTAAGTACTTCGGGTACATTGCCTACATCAGTTAATAATGGTAATGGATTATTACATTTTAATACAGATTACAATATTGTTAATGCTTCTCAAGAATCTAAAGAATATATTGCATATCATGACAAAGATAGTAGAGTTGTAAAGTTTATAGATTTGTCTAGCAATACAATAGTAGAGCCGTCTACAGATTCTGTGACAGTTGCTACATCAGGCACTGGTAATATTGATATGTTTGTAGCTGATGGTAATTTAAGAGTTTGCAGAGAGTATCCTAATAATACACCTAAAATAGTTAGTAGAATTGAATATACTAGAAATTTTGGTACATCTGGTTCACAAAATGAAAATCCTGAGCCTGGTAAAATGGGCGTTAATAGTATGAATGTTGCACCTATTCAAACAAATACAGATGGTACTGGTATATATGACAACAAAATGTTATTGTCTAGTGGAAGTGGACCAAGACAAGCAGCTAACTCTGAAGTACATATGTTTCCAGATTCCAGTTTAACATATTATGAAAATACTTCAGGTACAGCAAACAATGGGCGGGTAGCTTTATCTCCTGCTCTTATTAATACTAAGCTAGGAGATACTGCATCTAGCACAGGAACTATGGGTTGTATTGCATATTTTGATGGAGCACCAAGTACTGACCAAGCAGATAGAAGTGATATTGTAGTTTATGGTGCTGCTGATAAAAGATATGGATTATGGGGTACGTTAATATATGATGGAGTGCAAGAAAGTGGACCTACATTTTTAGGAATTATATATCAACCTAACATGACAGAAAATTTAAATCATATATTATATCTTTCTTTTATTGGAAGAGAACCAGGTAAAGATAGGGTAACTGGATTTAAAGTATATTGGGGTTTGATTGACAGTTATAAAGAGGTAAATAATGAAGTGTTTGGTGAAGTAGACAGCAGGTATTTATTAGCAGAAGTTAATTATGAAAAAGGTGTTAGATTAAGTGGAGTTAGTGGATATAGTTCTTTTGAAGAAATAACTGGAGCAACTAGTAAATATTATTACGTATATCCTCCATCTGCTTCTACTCCTACATATTTACAAGGTCAAATACTTACAAAACTTAGTACAGAAGAACCTTTATTAAGCAATACCCATACTGTGGTGGGTAGAGATGGAACTGGATGGAAAACATCTACTATATTAAATAGAAAAGCATATATAGGTAATGTGAGATACTATAACAAAGAAGGTACTTTAGTTACTAAAAATGACAGAGTATTAAAATCTAATGTAAATAGTTTTGATTTTTTTGAAGAAGATGATTTTATAGATGTTGAAATTAATGACGGAGAAGATATTACCGTATTAGAGAACCTAGGTGGTAGATTGCTGCAATTTAAGCAAAACACATTATATATTATAAATGTTTCTAGAGATATAGAGTTTTTAGAAGGAACCTACGATTATCGTGGATGTTTAAAACAATCTCATTTAGTTAAAGCTGAAGGTTTTGTAGCTTGGTTTAATAAACATGGAATATTCTTATATGATGGTAATAGTTTGGTTGATTTAGTTCAAGACAGAGATACTGGACAAAATTTAATTAACTGGAAAAACGATTATAGCGATAATATGAAAATTGGATTTGTACCATTTAAAAAACAATTAATTATATTTGATAGTACAGAAGTAGGTACTAATTATGAGAATGGTAAAGTATATGTATTTGATTTAAAATCTGGTTCGTTTACTACAGAATTACGTTCAGGGTATTCTTCTAATGGATATAAAGTGTTTCCTTCTAATGATACTACCAATTTTATAAATGACAATAATGGAGATTTATTTTCTTTGGAAGCAAGTCAATTATTGAAATGGAATAGCAACACTTCTAGTAAGGATTATAATGGTGGTGGACAAGTACTAATGAAAACAAAAGAGTTTGATTTTGGTAGTCCTGATGTTCCTAAAAATTTAAATGCTATTCAAATAACTTATACTATGGGAACAAATATATCGGTACAAATAATACCAAGTACTAATGGTAGTAATAACGGTAATGCTGTAGCAATAGGTTCGTTGGAAGATACAAGCAATGAAAGAAAAGTAAAAAAATTCACTATATCAAGTTCTAATTTAAAAAGTAGTGCATCAGAAAAAGTGTATGGATATACGCTACAATTAGTTACAGGTGGTAATAGTGGCACACCAGTAACAATAGATTCTAATTTTTCTATAGATGATATTCAATTTATTTACAGAGAAAAGGTACTTAGATGACAGATAAAAACAAAAGATTTTTACAAAAAGTATCTACATTACAATCTTATGTACCTCATTCTTTTGTAGCTAAAATGATGCCTAAAAATAATGAAGGTAATGATGGTGATTCTAAATTTGTAAAACTTGGTAATAAATTATATCAAGTAATTAAAAATAAAAAAAGATGGGAAAAACAAGAAATTGGAGTAACTGGAACTACTACAGCTGCAGCATCTACTACAACATCTGGCTCAGGAACTGGTACTACAACTTACAATCATGTTATAAATTTAGAAGCAACATATACTCAAGAATCTGGAGGTCCAAGAATTACATTGAATTGGACTTACACTTCGACAGATACAAATTTTAATTCAAATGGTGTTATTAATTTTAAAATTAAAAGAAAAAGAAGTACGTTAGGCGTTATGCCTTCTGAATATACTCATATACTTAATAGTAGTGGTAATTTTATATCTATTACTGGAAATGAAAATACTATATATTCTAGTTCTAACATATCACCAACTTTTCCTGACGATAGTGTTGAAAATTCTGGTACTGTATTTCAATATGAATATCAATATGAAATAAGTGCTTTTTATGGAAGTGATGAAATGCAACCAGATAGTATTGTTGAAGGTACTGCAGAATCTACAAATTATGGACCTGTTCCTTTTTATACGCAACGTATACAATATACAGAAAATAGTGGTACTTACAATATTAGTAGTGGAGATATTGTTACTGGGTTATGGAGCAATGGAAATTTAGTAGCTTGTGCTACCGCTGCTAACACCCCTTCAAGTTTAGATACTACAGGAGGAAATGTAGATTTTGTTGAGTTATCTCAAACATCTACATCTTTATATGGTAATTTTTTATTAACTACTCTATCTACTGGTAAAAAATTATACACAGATACTGGATATAGTAGTTTATATACTCAATCTAACAGTTATTCCAGACTAGGTTTAAAAGGATTAGCACCAACATTTTATATATTTAAAACAGATAGTAGTGGAAATATAGATTATTTAAGAGATGCTAAACCTGCAAATATAACTAGTGTAGCATTGCAAGGAGCTGCACAAAATACATCTTTAACAATACGTATTACCGCAGATACTGTTACAACATCTAGTTTTACAGTGTATAAGAAAGTAAATGGAACTTCTAATTATGATGCTGGTACTTCGTTTACACCTAGTGCAAGTGGAAATACTTCTAATACAGCAGTAGCTACAGATTGTCAATTAACAGGATTAGCACAATTAACACGATACGATGTTAAGGTAGTTGCTAACGGTCAAGGTACAAGTGCAGATTTTGAATATAGCGATGCTTCTTTAACTACTACTGGAGCTCAAGCACCAACAATATCTGTAGACGATAGCAATGTTGTGGAAACAAAAAGTACAAGCGGAACATATTATTCTGATGTAATTACAATGACAATTACAAATGGAGTTGGTAGTATAACTGTTCAAAAATTTCCAATATCTAATAATTACGAAGATTGTAAAATACGTGTTGCTAGCAGTGCTACTGATAAAATTACAAGTGGCGGTACTTGGATAACAGTTAGTGAATTTGCAGGACAAACTACATTAACACCAACAAATGGTATTTTATATTTACAATTTAGAGGTTCAATAAGTTATAAAGCTGCTACAAATACTTATTATGAATCATATACAAAATTTACTTTTAGAGAAACAACAACAGGTGGAACTGCAACACAAGATGTTTACGCAGGATTTGTATGGCCTGCAGTACAACCATAAGGAGGAATAATGGCAAGTAGAGCAGATTTAATTATGGCACAAGTTCGTGGAGAACTAAGCCAAATTTATAGAAAGAAAAAAGATGAGGGTAGTGTTATTGATGACATTACTGCAGGTATATTAGGATATCAAACAGGACAAGAAGCTATGTATGCATTAGAAGGTGCTGTAAATAAAATGAAAACAAGAAGAGCTAAAAGAAATAAAGCAGCTTTAATGGATAAGTATTCTGGTATTTCTGATATTGATATACCAGAAGGTGCAGCATTAACTGGCGGTAGAAGCGGTGATAATTTACATACAAATTACGGAACTGGAATTGTAAAAGAAGGTAGTATTGAACATCTTGAATTATTAGAAAAACAAAAACAAAGCGATAATATGGACTTTGTTATAGAAGAAACAGGATTTGATACATATGAAGATAGCGTATTTGAAAAACCTTTACCAGGAAAACCCTTACCAAAACCAGATAGACCTATGGTTAAATCTATATTTACAGAAGAACCTGAAATGGAACCACGTATGATGTTAGACGAAGAAAAGCTACCTATATCAGAACAAGATGTAATGAACAGAACTTCAGAATTATATTTAGAAAATACTTTAGATGTTACTATGTCTCCTAGTGGTGATATGATGTATCCTGCAATGTCTGAATCAACTGGATATAACTATAGTAATATAAATATGTCGGATATACCTGGCGTAAATTATGATTTAGATGCTATTAAAGCAACTGCACAAGCAGCAGGACAAACAAGATGGTTTACAGATGGAGATATGAGTGATGTTGCACCTAAAGAAGATGAAATAGTAAGTGAAGCAATTAAAAAATTAACAACAGGATAAGTTATGGCACAAGATAAACTAGCGAAAATACAAGAGGAATTGAAAACAGAAGAAGGTTTTATGGATGTAATATATTTAGATACGTTAGATAAACCTACTGGGGGTATTGGGCATTTGCTTACTAAAGATGAATTATCTTCATATAAGATAGATAGGTATGAAGAAAAAATGATTAATGGTATGAAAAGAAAAGTAGCAGTTGACAGGAAAGGTGATGTAATTAAACTAACACAACAAACTACTGATGACTGGTTTAGAAACGATGTGGCTACTGCTATGGATGCAGCATCACAACAAGCAAAAGATTTAGGTATTGATAGCGAAGATTTTGAAGTTGCTTTAACCTCTGTGAATTATCAGTTAGGAACAGGATGGACTAAAAAGTTTCCATCAGCTTATAACGCATTGAAGGAAGGAAATTATATGGAGGCAGTAAAACAAATAAATGAAAATAGTCAAGGTGGTGCATCAGCTTGGAAGCAACAAACACCAAAACGTGTAGAAAACTTTGGTAAAGCTATAATGGATTTAGAAAAGCAACAACCATCTATGAGTGAAAATGATGCTATGTTAATTAAAGCAAAACAAAATGCATCAAAGGTTGCAGGTAATAGTTTTAATATTTTAAATGTTATGAATGATTTGGGTCAAGTATTTGAGCCGTTTGAAGGAGGAGAATAATGTTAGAAACAATAAGTTTAGGAGTATCTATTGCTCAAGGAATAGCAGGTTTTTTTGGAAGTAGAAGAGAACGTAGACGTAAAGCAGCTAAACGAAGAAGAGCACAAACTTTATTAGGACAACAGTATGGTGCATTACAACAAGCAGCTACTGCAGAACGTGCAGATTTTGCTACACAAAGACAATTTTTAGGTGAAGCACAAGGATTAGAACAAGTTGGTGCTATACAACAACAACGACTTGGAATGCAACAATTACAAGGACAGGTAGGTATGACAGGACTAGCAGGTAGTGGTTCTGGTATGCAAGCATTAATGGAAGGTCAAGCAGAGTTTGGAAGACAGCAAGAAGCAAGAGCATTACAAGCTAGAGAATCTGCATTCCAGATTCAACAAAGAGAAGCGTCTGCTATTAGAGATATACAATCAGCTGGATTCCAATTAGACCAGTATGCTTCTGAGTATGGTATTAAATCAAGTTATGGTAAATCATTGTTAGATATGTATGGAGGAATATAAAATGGCAAGCAACGAAACAATACAAAGCTTAGCTACATTATTACAAGCACTTAGAGGGTTTAATGAACCTAAAAGAGAAATGGAAATGTATGCAAAGAAAAGTATGTTACAATTAGAAAATGAAAAATCTTTAGCAGAGTTTAAATATGGTTTAGAAAAATTAAAAGCTGAAGATGATATGTCTAAAACAGACAGTCTTTTATCTAAAGTAAAAGAAAGAGAAAGAAGAGCAGCAGGATTTGACCCAGAAAGACCTCAAGAAATATTAGAAACTGGAAAAGAAACTGAATTACCAATTTCTGGTAAAGAAATGGTTACTTTGCCAGGTAAAGGACCTGTGTATGGTCCAGCAGGATTTAAAAAAGGTACTACAGGTAAAGGTTTATTTGGAGAGTATGCAGTAGCTGACATTGTAATGACACCAGATAATGCTAAAACATTTTTAACAAGAAGAGCTTTATATGATTTGTCACAAAATGTTGATAAATTTATTGAGTATGAAGCAGAAGATGCTGCACAAATATTACCAGGGTCTTCTCGTGAAAAAGAATACTTAGACAATAAAAATAAATTAAAAGAAAGTTTGCTATCTATTGCAGAAAGTGGAGAAACTCAAAACTTTAATAGATATGAACGAAAAGTTTATAACGAACTTCTAGATACATTAGGAGACTAAATTGAATACACAGTTGCAGTATTTGAATAATCTTTATTCACAAAGATTAATCGATAAACAAACATATTTAACTAGAATAGATTTAGCATACAAGTCTAATCCACGTGACTTTTCAGAAGAAGATGTAGACTTTATTGAAAAGAGAATGAAAGCCAATGACATTGATTTCAATAGAGATATGGCATCGTCTGAGAATAGTGTACGTGATGTATTAAATCAATTTACATCTGGTGTTGTAGAGGGATTTACTACATTAGGTTGGGCATCAGAAGCTGATACACAAACAGAAGCATTAGCTAATAAGGTAGGTCACTTTATTGGATTTGCTCCTGATATTATAGCTAGTGTATTATCTATGGGTGCTGCAGTACCAGGTATTGTAGCTAAAAGAGGTGGTGCTAAGTTAGCAGTAAANCGTGCAGTAGGTAGACCAACTAAAGAAGCNGCAACTAAACGTAGTAAGATAGCAGACCAAGTAGTTGCAGCAGAGGCCGCAGAAGAGTCTATAAAGCAGTCTGCTAGTGGTTTAGCAGCATCAATGGGTCAAGGTGCAGCTAAAATAGAAATAGGCGGATTTAGACCATTTGCTAAGTTTATAGCAGAAGAAGGTCAAGAAGAAGCTGTTAAGTTAGCATTAAAAGCTGGTGAAAAAGAAATAAAAGATTTAAAAGGTTGGCAGATACGTTCTATACCTATGCGTGTAGCCGATATGGTTACTGACAATATAGAAAAAAAGATTGCATCATCTGGGTTATTATCACAAGGATTTTTATCTAAAGGTTTATTTAAGAATGAAACATTTCAACAACTTGCTAGAGAAGGTGTACATCTTGGTATTGCATTAGGTGCTAGTTCAGTATGGAAGGGACCAAAAGCTATTGCAGAATCTACAATGCATGGTGCATTAGCAGGGGTTACTTTTGGTGGTATTGGTCGTTATGTAAACATATCTAAGTTATTATCAAACCCTAAGACAAGAAAACTAGGAGAGCAAGCAGTACGTGATGCAGCTGATAATTCTTTAACTAATGAAACTGCAGCTAATGCATTTGCACGTGGTATTGCAGGTGCATCATTCCAAGGTGGTATGGCTACGTATAATCAACTACCATTACCAGAACAAGTCTATGAATATATGATGGGATTCTTTTTTGGTGCTAACTCTAAATCACCACAAGAGATTAAGTTTAGAAAGATGATTGCTGAAAACCCTATGGCTAATGGTAATAGCAATATTAATAGATATAAAAAAGACATACAAAAGACTGAGATATACAAAGAAAATCCTGAAGTACAAGAAATGTTTGATAAACACGTTAATACGCTATATCTACAGCAACAACAACGTGCACAAAAAATAGGTGCTAAACTTATTATAGATAGAGAAATTGTTAAGATAGCTGAAGAAAAAAAAATAGATATTGAAAAAGCTAATCCAGAACAATTAAAAGAATTATCAGAAGAAGCTACTAAATCAGATGCTGTACAAGCATTGATAGACAAAGGTAAAACTCCAGTAGAGTTATATATTAAAAGATTTGAAACAGATAAAGACTTTGCTAGAAAAACACAAGAACGTCGAGAGGTAGTAAAAAAATTTGAAATAGAAGAAGTTAAAAAAAGATTATTAGATTCTTTTGACCCAGAGCTTAATGCTTATATGAAATCAAAAGATGGTGATATAAATGACCCGATAACTATTAATGCAGCATTAGACAAAGTATATCAACAAATTCTAAAAGACCCTAGTAATTATAACCTAGGTAAATACGATACAAAGCAGTTACTAATTGAAGGTGTTTATGAAAACATCAATGACTATGCTGGGTTTGAATCTTATGTTCAAAGCAAATTTAAAGGGGTAAAGTTTACAAATGAAGTAGGCGAAGTTCCTTTGAAGTCTATGTTCTTACGTATTAAAACTTATGCAGAGCGTTCTCAATTTGCTATTAATGCATCAGGAGAGATTGTTGAAATAGGTACTGGTAAAGATTCTAAGGGTAAACCTAAATTAGAAGTAGATAAAGATGGTAAAAACTTAGTAGAACGTACTGCTGAAAACTCTATCAATGAACGATATGGACTGGATACACGTGTTATTATTAGAAAAGCAGAAGACCCAAAGAATCCTGGTACATACAAAGAACCTCTAGATATATATAGTAAAGCAGAGCTTGATAAGTTATATGAAAACTTGCTAGTAGAATATAGTGACTATTACATTTATGGTGGTGCTAAAGATAAAGGCACAGTTATATTACAAAGAGTACCAAACAATGTAAAAGAAAACTTAAATACTTATGTAGAAGCTATGCTTGAATCTGGTATTAGTAAAGATTACTTAAAAAGTGCAACAGAGCAATTAGAGATGGCATCTAATATGGTATATAAGTTATTAGACAATGGATACATAGAACGACCTACTGTTAATAAAACAGATTTAAAGAAAGCATTAAAAGAATTGAAACAAGATATAGCTGAAGGAAAGATTAATGGCGATGTATTAAAAGATAATAAGTATGACACATTGCCACAAAGTGATGTAGTACCTATGGATGCAACGGACCTTGCTAAGGTTATGGATGGTGGTATATACGGATATTTAAACTTAGTAGGTGTTACTGATAAAAAACTAAAGAAGTATGGTATAGAACTAGAGTCTGGTACTGATGGTGGATTTATTGTTAGAGAAGATGTATGGAATAGTATTGGTAATAAATTTGGTTGGGCTAAAGATTATGGATTTTTAAAACCTGTTATTGTAGCAAATCCTAGAATGGGTAGAGGAGAAATACGTACTAAATCAGGTGGATTTAAACCAGAGTCTGCTGGACTAAATAAGTTAATGATGGATACAAATACACATATTTTAGTATATGGTAGTGGTATTAAACAGCTTGGTAAAATAAAACTTAATGAACTTATAGAAGGTAAAAACGATACCTGGTCATTTAAAGATGCACTTGATGTTGCTAAGATTAGACCTGAAGAACTAGGTATAAATGAATCTGTTACTGACTATGTATATAAACAAAAACAAGAAATTAATAGACAAAAGAAATTAAAATTATATAAACAATTTTTAGATAAAAACACATTACAAGATTTTGACCAAACATATTTTGATGCAATACAAGAATTACGTATTAAAAATATGGAAGGTAATGAAAAATTAACACAAGAATTTTTAAAAGGTGGAGATGACTATATTAATTTTGACATTGATACTATTAGAGTACAAGATTTAATCGATACATTACAAGCAAATCCTACTACCAAAAGAGCAAAGGAAATAGTAAATCAACTAAATAAACAAGTAAATAAAGATACTGTAGATTTATCTGACGTTGCTACATTAGATATGGCAGAAATAGCAGAGTTAGGATTTACACCAGAGGTATTAAAGAAAACTGATTACGCATTTAATGTAATGAAAGAAAATCAGAATTTTATATCTAACATCCTTGCAAGATACATTGTAGGTAGAAGTAATCAAATAGGTGTAGAAAGTGGATTTAAGGCCTATGCTGGGCTCTATACACCACGTTTACAACGTATGCATGGGCTTAAAGAAACAGAATTTATGCTTGGAGAACAACATAAAAACAATCCTGTAAAAGTTGGTCGAGAGGTAATAACTCTTAAAGAAGCATACAAACAATACAAAGAACTTGAAAAGACTAAAGCAGATAAGTTAAAGTTAGATTTGTTAGAAGATGCATTAACATTTTTAGTGATGCGTACACCTAATAGTGGTAATGGTGGTGTAAGAGCATTGGTATTTAAGGGGTTTGTAGAACGTGGTGGATATAATTTCTTTGCATCAGAGTTGAATGATTTGTATTTAGGTGGTATGGATAAAGATGGTGATACAGTAACAGGGTATCAATCATTACCGTCTATAGTTAAAAAAGCATTTAGTAATCCTAAGATACAATATGAATTACAAGATGGTAATATTAGTGCTACACCTAGAGATTTGAAAAGAATGACAAACAAATATGACAAACAAGGTCGTAGTATTGCAGAAACTTTATTTGATGTAGTATTTCAAGATAAACAAATTAGCGAAGGTCAAAAATTATCTATGTTATTTAGCACCAAAGAAAGAATAAAAGCTGCTAAAGCTGCATATGAAGGTAAAAAAGCAGTGGGTACTATTGTAAATGCTACTACAGATTTTCAAATGTTATTTGATATTATAACTACCAATGGTGGTAGATTAGATATTGGTAATGGATACACATTAAAAATTAAATTAAATGACTTTGGATTTTTAAAAGATGTAAGTTATACTGGTATTAATATTGCAGTAGATAGTGCAGAGTTTGTAAAGATTGGTAAAGCTACTGATAATGTACAAAAAATATTTGAAACATTTTTTACAGTACAACGTAACGGGAAAGATGTTAGTGCACAAAAATCTAGTAAATGGTATACATTAACTAATAATAAACAAACAAGTTTACACACATTTAAAGTATTTTCTAGAGCTATACAAAGTAAAAAAGATGTATGGGTAAATCCTGAACATAGATATGTAGGTAAAGGAAAATTTAGAAAAATTAAAAACCCATCATTAATTAAAGCTGCTAAAGACTTTATAGACCAGTGGCAACCATATATGAAGCAAGGTGCAGAAACAAATTACTTTATGCAGCAAGCACAATTATTATCTAAGTTAGATATGGGTGGAGAGTTTTTAAACTTTAAATTTACTAGTCCAGAAAATGTGGTTGCATACTTACAGCGTACCTATCAAAACCTTAAGAAGAGTAGTACATTTAAAGAACTAGAGTTGTTAGATTTTTACAAAGACTTGAATGTAAAGTTTTTAACTAATGATTTAAAGGGTGGTAAGAATCTTAGAGGAACTGTAAATAATCTTATTGGTGTTGATTTGTTAACACGTAAAGGAGATTACATTATAGAGCTATTAAGTAAGCAAGGTATGGCAAGGGAAAACATTATACAAGATTTGCAAACTATATTAAGAAAAACCTTTGAAATGAAACAAGGTGAAAATAGCAGAGCTATTGCAGAGTCTATACTTGATATGAAAAAAGTAATGAATACCATGTTAACTAAGCGTATTAAGAATCCACAAGCATTAAACATTGTACGTAGAGAAATGTATGCATTTATGGACTTTGCATTACACGCACATCCGATTGTAAAAACAAAAGGGAATCCTAAACTTGGTGATGCTATTTATAATAACAAACTGAAAAAGAATGTAGAATATACATTGAATCAAGGTTATGATAGAATACAAGAAATATATAAAGAATTGGAAAATAGATTTCCTGATGAAAGCACTATGAGATACGACGCTGATACGAATGCAAAGCTATCAGAAGTAAGAAATATTAAAAATGCTATAGAAGGATTACAAAACGAATTGATGTTTAAGAATCCTGCTATCGACCCTGCTAATAGTAAAGTATTTTTTAACACCATAGACGCAGTATATAACAAAACAAATGAAATTAAAGCACCAGAAACTACTGAAAATGCAGATATACCAGTAAGTAAAACTAAAACAGTTAAAGTAAAAGATTTAGAAAAAGGTGTACGTGAAGAAATAGCTAAAGAAAAAGAAAACAAACAAGAAGTTATTATTGAAGAACAATATAGAAAAATTAAAGTAGACAAAGAAACTGGTGATGCAAAAATTAGTTTTGAAGAAGCTTATAAAGACCCTAACGTGACAGAGTACGGTAAAGCTGTGTTGCGTAGATTGGAAAACTTTTTAAAAAAATATAAGGGGTTTGGCTCTACTATTGATGCTCAATTTGAATCTTTTACTACGGGTAGACCATTTCAAGGATTTCAAATAGGTAAAGAGTTTAGTGATGCTACTGCAAAAGATATAAACAATTTTATGAATTATTATGATTCTATGTTACAACCTGGTATTGTTAAAAGATTAATGCAAAAATCAATTAAATTTGGTATTAATCCTAAGTCTAAAGATAAAGATGCAAAAAAAGAAATATATTTTGTTGATGGCACACCTACTTGGTTTGAACATTTTGCTACTACTACATTAAAAGACCAATTAAAATTTATTGAGAATGCAGAAAAAGACCAAACATTAGGTCGTGTTACAAATATAGTAAAAGATAAAGATGGTAATATTAAATATAAAGTTGGTACAATGCCTTATAGTACTATAGAACTTAATACCGAGTTAACACTTGCGTTTCATCAAATGAATAATGCAAAACAAAAAGATATTGAAGAACAAATAGAAAAAAGCTTACGTTTAATTAGACCAGAAGATAGAGCTCAAGGTAATAACTTTACAACTTTGTTTAAATTTACTATGATAAAAAGAGAAGCTAATCCTGCTAAAGATGGTACATTAAAATATTATCGAGGTATTACAAACAAAGAACAACAACAAAATGTAAAAAATAAATACAATGAGCTAAAAAAAGAATTTGATAAAATGACTAAAGAAGGTGTCAGGTTTAAGTTTGAAACAGAAACTGGTGTTAAAGGTGAGCGTATAAATAAAACACCAGAGCAAGTTGTAGAAATGATAAATGATGCATATACAAACATTATGACCACTGTTGCAAACGATGTTATACTAAGTAATGTTTCTACGTTAAGAGATAAATTAGTAAGAGTTGGTAAAAAAATTAATGAATATAAAATTACAGATGAAGAAATATTAACTGAACCTAAGCCAAGTGAAAAAGGATATATTGATAAAAAAATTGCTTACGATTTACAACAAAAGAAAATGACATTTTTAGATGCAAATGGATTGCTTTCAAATCAAACAAAAGTAGATGCATTATATGCTGGTCTTAGTGAATTAATTGCTAGTAATCCTTTAGGTGCTTTAAGACAGTTACCATCTATTACTGATGTAAACTTTTTTAGATACTATCAAAGATTGAATGAACATCTAGAACGTGTATTTGAAAAAGAAGTAAACATTAAAGGCAAAAAAGTAAAACTTGATTTTACTAAACAACTATCTAAAGAAGAGTTTGCTGTAGTTAGAAAAGTAAAAGAGGATTATATGCGTAATAAACCGCTAACAAAAATTATTAGTATAGGTAGATATTTAGCGTCTGATGGTACTAGCAAGTATTACGTACCTCACACAGATGCATTTGGTACTAAGTTTAGAAGAGAACAAAATGAAGCAGCTATAGAAAAAATCATAGCAAAAGAATTAGAAAAAGCTTCTAAAGACCCTAAAATATTATCATCTATAGATTTAGAATTTGCAGCAAGCAATAGAGATGAAATAGCATTAAAAAAAGCATTACTAAGATATGAAATATCTTTAAAAGAAAAATATGAAGGATATAATACCAGAGGTGTTGATAAAATGAATGATATAGCGGAGCTTGCTATTATAGAAGATTTTACTTTACAAAAACCTATGGATAGTGCAAGATATAATGGACACCTTAAAGGTAGAAATGAAGAAGTTAGTTTACCTGAATGGGACCTTGGTATTAATCACGTAGATAGATATGTAGGTTCTATGTATAGAAATTTAATTAATAGTAACCTTTCATTAAAAATAGGTAATAACATTAAACGTTTTGTAAATAAAAATCCATTAAGAACAGATAAAGATATTACAGAATCTTGGGCATACTTTATGATGGATGTTGCTAAGAATCAAATGGGATATCCTTCTATACGTAACTTTGATATTCATGGTATCACACAAAAAGAATTTGAGTTATTAAAAGATTATGCTAAGAATGGTTTTGATAAAAGTTTTGTAAAAGGTATGCGTAAACAAAAAGACTTTTTAGAACGTGTGGACTACTATATTGGATTAGATACATTTCAGCGTGGTGCACTTAGAGCAGAAATAGAAGCTATGAAACGTGACAACGTAGACCCAGATACAAGATTAGAACGTGCACAAGCAATAGCCAAAGAACTAAGAATGGAAAATTTATCTAAATTATTACAAGAAAAAAATATAAATAAGATAGGTAGATTTGGTAATGGCTATGGATTAATGACTGATGAATCTGTTATTGAGTTTACTGAGCGTTTAGATAAAGTATTTGGTGGTAAAATATTAGATGCAGCACCTAAAAATAGAGCAGCAAGAGATATGTATATAGCAAGACTAGGACAAAATTTAAATGACCTTGAAGGTAAATTTGAAATGATGTCATTATTGTTTCACCCTAAAACATTTATTACCAATATTTATGGTGG
>JGI10211J34971_10001779_pt1 | contig 17691 bp, 8 predicted proteins | sample Etolagsediment_FD_34971 | JGI IMG/M metagenome (IMG submission 34971) | reverse complement strand
TTTGCCGCGACGGCCTTTTATTTTCTGGGACTCCTGTTTCTGAAAGAAAAGCAGCGCAGTCGACAGTAGCTGAAATTGCCAGATCCACATACCCTCGCTAATCGATCATGATGGTAAGCCAGGGCTCCGCAGTGTTCATTGAGCGAAATGATGAATGATCAAATAAATAGAACCCTGATTTGATAAGGATAGCTCCAGGCACTGCCTGGAGCTTATCAAGAAGTCAAGATGTGTTGGAGGCTACATTATTTGAGCATCAGCATCTTTTGGGTTTGTATCTGCTGGCCCGAGCTGAATTCACTCTCACCCAGGTTTTTGTCAGCCTTGGTCTGGCTTCAAGCTTCCGAGTTGGAAACATCAACTGAATCCAGGATAATTCTCACAAACATAAGCATGGAAATTCCCAGCCAGAAGAACAAACCGAATAGATAGGTTCCAAAAGGTGGTACACCGCCCCAATCAAAGGCCACCATCAACAGAAGGAAAATGGTGGGCAATTGTACGAGAGTAACCGTGAAATCCAATTTCGATTCGATGTACTTGCCAACCAATCTGAATTGTCTATGAAAAGACAAGAGGGTATATGAGGGAAGAATCACTGCCAGAATAAGACTTGATAGTCTCCAGGTGAAGGGAGCAAGGGCAGGAATCGATAGAAAGAGGATGGGTGTCAGGCTGAGAAATATCATGAGCATCCCTGTCTCCACCATGATCCTTATTCGGAAAAGATTCATTTTTTGATTCTTGGCTGCACCCTGGTTTCCCAAAGCGAACAATATTCCGGCGAAACCAACAATGGCGACAGAGATCTCTGCAATGGTTGGTAGGATATCAGACGGGGTCATCTTATTTCACCTTCTGTTTTAAGTCAAGTCAGTGTTTGAAACGCGATCAGGCAAAAAGTTAAGCACAAGCTCTGTCCTGTCCAGTGATAGTCCAATGAAATCTGGCTAACCTTTTAGTGTTTTGTCTCGCAAATGAGAAAGCCCCAGGCACTGCCCGGGGCTTTCTCATGTTATTGCAGGTTATGCTTATTTCAGGTACAGCATCTTCACGACGTGTGAGTAGTTGCCTGCATGGAATCTTGCCATATACAGACCGGTTGGTACCGGCTGACCTGCATCTGACAGACCATTCCATGTCACCTCATACCATCCAGCGGACTGATGACCAGATTCTACGGTCTTCACAACGTTGCCGCGCACATCATATATCATCAATGTGACGCTTGCATCCTCAGGAATCCCATAACGAATCGTCGTTGTAGGATTGAAGGGGTTGGGATAGTTCTGCTGCAGGACAAATGCATCTGGTAATGCGGCCAGATCGTCGGTTGAGACGGTTCCTACCGTGAACTTATAGGTTGCAGAAACCGTTGATAGATCATCTGCATCCGTGGCAGTCACTCTCCACCAGTACTCTGAGTTCCCGGGAAGACTTTCTGTCATTTCAAAACCAACCTCGGTATAAGTCTCAGTCGTGGAGATAATTTCTGAGAACTCTGCATCAGTTGAGACTTCAAGTGTATACGTTGCATAATCCATGGGGTCCGGATCAAGGGCTGCCTCCCATGCGAAGACAGGCAGATCAGGCTGACCGGTCGCATCATTTGCAGGACTTAGCAAAGCGAAGTCTGATGGAGGTTCCGGAGCAAGATCCGTCCAGAAGAACGCTTCTGCTGAGTGTGAGATCCCACCATGGCTATCCATGGCAATGACATTCCAGTAATACATGGAATTATCAGCCAGTTCCCGGGGAAGGATCACTGCATGGGTATCCGTCAATACGGAATCAGGTTCCATGCCTGCACCCCACCAGTGCATCTCATAGCTCACCACATCCTGTGGATCCATATCGACACTAGCTGTCCAGTACATTTCTGGTGTGAGTGTCAGAACCAGCACGGAATCAGGCGTTACCAGGTCTACGACGGAGGGGGCATCATTTCCAAGGTTCACATGGAATGATTGATATCCTTCAGTATTGGTGGTAACAGCGCCCTGCATATCCCGGGCCTCTACTCTCCAGAAGTAGGTCATGTTGTCCTGAATCGGCTCGATGAGCGTGAATTCAGTGCCCAAGATGCCCTGCTCTTGACCGGTATAGACCATTTCGATCGCTTCCGGTGAGGGTCCCATATAGATGTTGTAGACAACTTCATCATAGAGATCCACTTCAAAAGCAGCTTCCCATGAGAATGTGGGTGTCAGTGTTTCAACGATACCATTCTGCATGGGTGCCATGGCGGAAAATGCCAAAGGCGCACTGTTCATGGAGTTTGTCCAGAAGGATGTGGTGTCCGAATAGAACGTACCACCATCATCATCATTGGCTGATACAGCCCAGAAGTAGATCATATCCTCCATGAGAGGTTCTGCAGGCGTAAAACGGCCTCCAATGACCTCAATCGCCATGGCGTCGGACAGGTCTGGAGTCATACCCAGATAGAAGTCATAGCTTACAACCAGTTCGACTGCGTTATTGGCAGCCTCTTCGGCAGCAAGGATATCTTCTTTGTCTCCACCGATCAGCATAGCAGGAACCTGATAAGGATCCGGGCAGGTTTGCCAGAGGAATTCAGGTGTCAGCGTAGACACCATCATATGCGAGACGGGGCTCAAGAGGTCAACCATTGGCGCCTCTCCTGGCTGGAAGTCGAGATCGAAGGTATAACTGAAAGCATCTGGTGTCGGCCAGTTAGATACGATCAGATAGTAATCTCCAGCAGCGATGGGAGCATGATCGAAAGATCCTCCACTTGAGCCGCTGGCTTCAGCGATGAGGACACTCTCCCCATCAGGGCAGCCATCCATGATAAACATGGCGGTCCATTCAAAACCAGCATCTGCGATGTTACCACTGATGGTTCCATCTACAGGGACTGAGAATGAATAGACAATATCGATACCGCTCATGAAATCCCACAGGCCATAATCGTTATTATACCCTTCTGAACTTCCGGTCTGACCCATAACAGGCAGCATGAGAGGAATCGGGTCATTGCAAACATCACCAGCAAGTGCTTCAGCCGGTGTTGCACAATCAACATTCGAATGCTCTGACTCGTTCAGATCACCAAATACCTGTGTCACGGTGTAGCAGTATTCTGTTCCATTAGAGACATCGAAGTCATCATACATGGGAACACTGATACCGGAGACCAGAAGGGCCTCATCCCGATAAATGTTAAAGGTGAAATCATTCATCATGGGATCTTCAACACTGACATGTGCGAGATAGTCAAAGACCGATCCCGCTGCAGATTCAGACACCATCACCTGGAAATAGACGGTCCCATCAGCAGGCAATTCATAGCTGATCATGGAGGTATAGCCCATGAACCCGCTATCATCATCAGAATCCAGAAGGTTACCTGCTTCATCATAAAGATTCAGATAGGTATCTGTGGTGAACTCGTCTGCATTGAGCGGCATGGTCTCGAAGGTGATCACTTGAGAGGCAAGACCGGAGACAGCAAAAAAGTCACTGTCTTCTGTGGGACATAAGGCTGCCTCAAAGGTATCGCCATCTGCTGCGGGGGTTGCTTCGCCCATCATATTGTTGGGTTCATATGCATCCGCAAGACCAATGCAATCACCATTGATTTCATTGATCCCCAGCTCATATGCGCCGAAGTCTTCAGCAGTATAACCCCAAACGGCGACGTAGTACGTACCTGCTGGCAGTTCCGGCATAATGATCTCAGCATTCAATTCGCAAGCATCATCATTATGGGCAATAGCTCCGGTTGGAGGCACTGCAAAATAGGGCAGATCCACCACATCTCCACAGTCTGCGAAAACGGCCAGTTGGGGATCAGTTACACCCACGCTGTTGCACAGCGAGATGGCGATGCCAGCGAAACTGCCATCGGTAGTGAAACTGTACCACTGTTGACCAGCGACAGCGAGCTCACCCTGGACAGCAGGCGAATTGACACTGCCATATTCATAGGCTTCTGCACAGGTTTCACCCATTTCCCGAATGCCCTGCTCCAGTCTATGCGTGCGGGCTTGCATCTCTTTGGCGGCAAATATTGCGTTGAGACGCAATTTCTCTGGATGAAGGTTTGCCTTCAGATTATTGGTTTTTAAGGGAGATATCCCTTCAGGGTTCTGTAAGCTGAACGGAATCATTGGTGCTGGATTCCAGGTCAGATTCACAACGCCTGAGCCACCCATTGCGACCAGATTCTGAGGACCTGGCTGGGGACCATCTTCGAACATAATACTCATGCCATAGTCGAAGGTTGCATCAGGTGCAAAAGGCGATGATCGGACCTCAATATAATAGAGGCCGTCGGACATCAGCGGAACACTCAGGGATGACAAGTACCCCACATCTGCGCCATCATCATCAGCGGCCAGAAGATCGCCATCTTCATTATAGAGGCTCAGGTAGGTATCGGTATCGTATTCATCAAAGCTGATGTTTGTCGTCTGGATGGTGATCCAGCTGTTCGCGAAACCATTGATGACGAACCAGTCGCTGTCTCCAACCGGACAGATGGCTGCTTCAATGGAAAACCCGTTCTCCAGGCTTACCGCAGATTCCAGAACATCATTGGGCTCATACATGTCAGCCAGATCATCACAGGGATCGCCTGCACCACCGTGGTTGATCTGCAGCGTATATTCACCAGCATCTTCAGGGCTGTAGCCATAGACCACGGCATAATAGGTGCCCTCAGGAAGATCCAGCAGCGATACTTCTGAATACAGACCACAGGCATCATCATTGTAGGCGATAGTGCCTACGGGTGAGCCAAATTCCGGCCAACCGATAAAATCAGCACAGTCTGCAAAGACCGCCAGTTTGGTGTCCTCGATCCCGGTGCTGTTACAGGTGGATATTGTGATCTCACCCAGACTACCATCAGTTGAGAAACTGTACCAGTCATGACCAGCGGGGTCCAGGTTGCCCACCATTCCGGCACTATTAAAAGCGTCAAAGACGATGGGATTCTCACAGGACTCGCCTGCACCAGTCATGGTTTCATCCATGGTGGTAAAGGTCCATGTCATGACGTCCATGGCATCCCCAGCTTCATTGTAGGGCGTGACGTGCCAGTAGTACATGGTACTGTAGTCCAGGGATTCAGGATAGTATGAAAGCATATCGCCGAGATCCATATCCAACGCAATGGATGTGGGAGGATTATCAGATCCGAGACTGATGCGGTATCCAATTGCACCCTCAGACGATGACCAACTCAGTTCCGGGTTCAGATCAACTTCGGTTGATGCATCCATTGGATAGGGTTCGCTTGAAGCCATTGGGGCAAGCTGGGTGATGGTGATCTCCACGTCATCCGTGTCACTCAATTCACCATCGGAAGCTGTCATGGAAATGATATGCGTTCCAGCCGCAAGGTTCACTGTGACCACTTCACCAAAGGCAAGCTCTTCGCCATCGATGTTCCAGGTATAGGTAAGCAGGTTTCCATCCTCGTCCGAAGAACCGGATGCATCCAGCGTCACATCAGCGTCAGGATGGTAGGTCTCGATGACCTGATCCAGCCCTGCGTCGGCGATGGGTGCGTTGTTCAAGAGCTCGGCATCCTCAGGGGTGAGCAATGCATCACTGATATCCTCAGCGGAAGTCATGGTCACATCGATACGATAATTGATACCGACAATGCTGCCAAAATCAACCAGGGAGATGCGGATTTCATTCACACCCGTGTGGAGTGCTTCGCCAATCACGGCATCGGCTACATTCAGGGTGTTCTCACCATCGACACTGTCGATAAAGGTATCGTTTACCCAGATGATGGCACGGTTGTCAGCCTTGATATGGAACATCATGGATGGATCGACGGCATCTTCGGGCACCATGAAACGGATTCTGTAAGGAGTTCGTGTATTTACACCCACCTCAGGATTAGGGTCGAAATTGATCCACGAAGTGGTTCCTTCCACCTGTCCCCATGGATGAGGACCAATGAGATAGGCTTGCTGCCATTCCGTTGCACCTTCAGGAAGAGCCTGGATGTAAGGATCGGTTTCACCGGCATTTCCGATAGCGCCGTATACGGTAAAGGTCTGTTCCGTGGCAGGGGCATCTCCAGTTGTGAAGGACCATACCTCAACGCCAGTTGCCTGACCCGATGCATTGTAGGGGGTCACACTCCAGTAATAGGTTGTCTCATAGTCAATGAGTGCAGGATCCTGGAAGAAATCGCTGGTTGCTCCAAGATCAAGCATAGCAACATTGGTGGGTGGATTGTCTGTACCAATATTGAACAGATAACCAGTCGCTCCATCAGACAATTCCCACTGTACAAGCACATCCTGGGGGTGATCGACGCTCCCATCTGCCGGATTCAGGTAGACGGATGGTGCAGGGATGGGTGCACCCTCAGTGGTAAAGGACCACACGTGAGTTGTCGTGGCACTTCCAGCAGCATTGTAGGGAGTAATCGACCAGTAATAGGTCGTAGCGTAATCCAATGCAGATGGTGTATAGGAGAGCATATCACCCAGATCGGACCCGTTCTCCATGGATAAGGAGTCATCAGCTGTCCCTAGGTTGATTCGATATCCCGTTGCGCCTTCCACAGAAGCCCAACTCAATCCAGCATCCAATGAAACATCCATTGATTCTGAGGCAGGATCAGGTGTCCCAGCTGCCAGAGGCACGGTTTGTTCAATAGTAACAATGACATCGTCTGTGCTGCTCAACTCACCATCAAAAGCAGTCAGTGTGATCGTGTGTACACCGGCATCCAGGGTCAGCGTCGGCGTTTCACCCGTGGCTATCTCAATGCCGCTCTCACTCCAGGTATAGCTCAGCAGATTGCCATCCGGGTCACTGGATCCAGAGGCATCCAATGTGACCTCGTAACTTGGATAGACTGATGAAAAATCAAGATCCAGACCTGCATCAGCAAGGGGCGGGTTGTTCAATTCTGCTGCATCTTCAGGTGTGAGGACGGCATCCGTGATGTCTTCAGCGGAGGTCATTGTCACATCAATACGATAATTGATTCCAACAATGCTTCCCCAGTCTACCATGGTGATGCGGATCTCGTTCAATCCTGTATGCAAGGCAGCTCCGGCAACGCTATTGTCAACGTTGACGGTTCCCTCTGCGATGATACTGTCAACATATGTGTCATTTATATAAATGATGGCCAGATTGTCGGCCTTGACCTGGAATACCATAGAGGGATCCACAGCATCCTCAGGAACCATAAATCGAATACGATAGGGTGTGCTTGTGTTGGTCCCCACCGTGTTGTCAGGATGAAAGTTCAGCCAGGAGTTGGTTCCAGGGACCAGTCCCCAGGGATGGCCACCGATCAGGTAAGCCTGAGACCATTCCGTTGCTCCTTCAGGAAGGGCCTGGATGTAGGGGTCGGTCTCACCAGCATTTCCAACGGCACCTAGCACGGTGAAAGTTTGTTCGTAGGCAGTTTCATCCACAAGGATCTGAACAACATCCGTATCCGTCTCACCATTCTGATCATCCACAGTCAGGGTAATATCATAGATTCCAGAGGCCAGACTGATGGTGGGTGAAACGCCGCTGGCAGTTCCGCCCGTCCAGGACCAGTTGTAGAGGAGCACATCATCAACATCGGCGTCCGCTGAGGCTGAACCGTCGAGGGTCACATTGGTTAATGCGCCAGTTCGGGTGACGCTCTGGTCAGGGCCTGCATTGGCGACGGGAGCGTTATTCACGATCACGGTCTCACCATTGAGCACCACAACAGCACTGGCCAATGTGTTTCCATTTGGGCAAACATCTATCTGGGTGATAACGACACGATTTTCACCTGTCGTGACATAACTAGCCAGATCAGAAGTTGCAGTACCACCTCCGGTGACATAACTACCGGGGATTACCAGACCCGCGGGATACGCAGAGTTGATGATAGTGATCCGGGCCCCATCGTCCATTCCAGAAAATGAAATGGTAAAATCAGTCAAAGTTGTGTTTTCAGGAACGGTTACGTAAGTATGAAAATAGCTGTAATCATAAGCTTGCCAGCAGCTGTATCCAGCCTCATCAATGACTGAGGCACTCGGACCACCAAATGCGATAATATCTCCATCGGGTGCAGGTTCCCATCCGGCATCTGCAGCATCAGGAATGACAGCGGTACTGTACCATATTGGATCTAATGGTGCTACAGTAGGCCAGAATGGGTCTGCCGGGGTAACACCGTAAGGGTTTTCTGGTGTTATTTCCAGCCCCTCATGCATTTGCCAGGGTGACCGGCTTGGTTGTGCAAAAAGTTCATTCGGTAAGAGACTCATACCGACTACCAGTAGAACAGTAAGAGCTTTTAAATATCTAATCATAATCTCCCTCCGCTTCTCGGATTGTTGGGTTAGTTCATGATATATTTAGTCACTATTCACATTCATGCAACTTTTATGATGTTTTTTGTCGCGTTTGTAATCCAAATTGTCGCTTTTGTCATCCATTGGGTGATGCAATGCTTCGTTTTATGACAAGAGGAAACAACAAAGTGCGTCTGCGGGTAACAGGAACTGGCGGTTTTCATGGGGGAGATAAGGGTGGACATGTGAAGTGTCCGGTGAATTTACATCCTTGGGTTGAGGGTAAGATGGGCATCCATCGACTTGGTGTGTGCCCATCAGCAGTGAGCCAATGCGGTTCATGTTACGTCTGAGAGGTCTGCCTGGGGTCTCCGGACGGCGACAAGGCTGGCCTGATTAGTCCCTATCGAGCATCAAGAGACAGGCGATGATGAAGGAATAAAGGTTTATTGTGGATATCAACACAGTTCTCGCTGCTGTCAAACAAAAGCAAAACGCCCCGCCCTTCGAGAACCTCAGGGACCAGGGACGTTTTCAATTTAGGTTGCCAATCAAAGCTGACCTTCGATTAGCGTAGATTGGTATTCAGGATCCGTTTACACCCAACGGCTACGGCGGGACAGGCTCGAAGCTCAACACAATTCTCACTGCTACCACAACTAAACAGAAATGACTCCAAAACTCTACCACTTCGTTTAGAGCTCTTCTCGTCTTACTTGGTCTTGCCACTGGCAACACCGCGTTTCGAACAAACAGGTTCGAGTCTGCTGTCAAACAAACGCAAAGCGCCCCAATATGGGGCACTTTGCATTTGTACTCCGGACAGGGCTCGAACCTGTGACCTACGGATTAGAAATACATGGCCATTGGATCTATATAAGGGTTTGCAGGGAGTCAGTGACCAAAAAGTGACCATTTTGATTTCGTAATAAAAAGCCCCCGATTTTGGTCAGGGGCTTTGAGTTTTCAGCTATGAGGAAATGCTACTTCAGGTAAAGCATCTTAATTACCTGACTGTGTTCACCAGCAACCAATCTGGCGAAGTATATGCCCGTGCTGATCTGCTTTCCATCAGTAGTTTCACCATTCCAAGTCACATCATACCAACCAGCTAATTGATTGCCAGATTCAAGGGTTTGCACGATCTGACCCCTCACATCATAGATCACCAGTGAGACATTGACCTCTTCTGGCAATCCGTATCTGATGGTTGTGCTCGGGTTAAAAGGGTTGGGGTAGTTCTGCTTCAAGGTGAACTCATCTGGAAGTTGTGCAAATTCATCCGCTGCCAGGTAACCTACATCAAAGGTCCAGATCTCTGACTCAGTGAAGAGTGAGTCTTCATCAATCGCTGTCACCTGCCAGTAGAAGCGGGTATCATTTTCAAGGTCCACTTCTGGCATCCAGGCTTCAACATGGGATACCTGTTCATACAGCACGTTCTCCATGAGAGAATCTGTCGCTATGGCGATGCTGTAGTAAACTGCATCAAAAGGATCAGGATCGATCGCTTCTGCCCAGGTAAGCTCTGGTCGGGTTCCATTTCCGGCGCTAGCGCTATCTGGTCCAAGCAGTGCAAATGAAGCTGGAACCTCAGGCATAAAGTCTACCCAGAAGGTCTTCTGATCTGAGTGCGCGATTCCACCCTCATCGTCCATGGTGATCACTTGCCAGTAGTATTGATAATTATCATCTGTAAGTGGTTCAGGAATTGTTTCCGACGTACCCAGAGTGAGAATTGAATCCATTTCACCACCTTCGTACCACCAGTGGACTTCATACTCAATATCCTCAAATGGGTCACGATCAAAACTGGCATCCCAAATGAAAGTGGGTGTGTTGCTGAGAACAACCATTGAATCTGGAGACAATAGGTTTGCTGGGTCAGGTATGTCATTTTCTGTGTTCGTATAGAAATGGACCTGAGCGACAGAATCTCCAATACCCGCAGCTGTCATAGCGCCTGACATATCCTCTGCAATTACTTCCCACGAATAAACATAGTTATCTATGAGTGGCTCATAATGAGTATAGGATGTATCCGAGCCCACGTAGATCTCCTCTGAATGCCAGGGAGAGTGCCACAGGTTGAGATGATATACAACTTCATCATACAGGTCGGCATCCCTGGACTGGCTCCAGCGGTAGGTTGGGGTCAACATATCTAGTTCGAAAATATTACCACTGACTGGTTCCAGCATTCTGAACGCCGAGGGATGATCATTAAATGAATTTGTCCAGAAGGAAGCTGTATCCGAGAAAGTCACTCCACCTGAATCATCAAGAGCACTCACGGTCCAGTAATAGACCTGATTCTCGATCAGCTCTTCTGTCGGGACATAGCTCGTCCCAACAACTTCTACAGGTATGACATCTGTCAATTGTGCATCAGTTCCGAGGTAGAAGTCATATCCAGTAATGACCATAACTGAGTTATCACCACCACCTAATTGATCAGCCTTCCGATCCTTACCTTTGCTCCGCAGCACAATGGTCTCATCATCAGGATCAGATGAAGCCTCCCACAGAAACTCTGGGGTTAGCGTCGTTACTATCATATCGCTGACCGGAGACAACAAGGTGAAGGCTGTTGGTAGGTCGTTAGCTGTGTTTACAGTGAAACTATGATAGCCACCTGTGTTTGTCGTTATTGCACCTGCCAGGTCAGTGGCCACTACTTTCCAGTGATAGCTCGTATTGTCTTCGAGAACTTCTGAGAGTTGGAAGGATGTATCCACGTCCACATTGAAGGTCTCTACTCCAGGAGTAGGAGTGTCGAGATAAAGAACATACCTAACAGTATCCAGGGGGTCAGGATCAACTGCTGGATCCCATGTGAAAAGTGGGGACTGAGATATTATTGCCTCGCCAGCCAAGGGAGATGTCAGGTTGAAGTCAGCTGGCGTATCATTTTCAAGATTAATTAAAAAACTTGATGGTCCAGCTAGTTCGCTGTATTCATATCCATCAAAGGCTTGCACAGTCCACCAGTGTTGAGCGTTGTCATCTAAAGCGGTTGTAACTTCCCACACGGTAACATCTACGTCTTGAGCAACTCCAATTGCTGAATCGAGTTGTACTGTCTGAGTTTCATCATATAGCCTGAAATCATAACTAAGATTATCATCTTCAGCATCAGCACTGTTTGATATTGAGAGCAGGACATCACTTGTGGTCACTTCATCATCTATGAGTGATAACTGAATGGGCATACTTGGTTCTGTGTTCATGCCGAATTCAAGACTTGTCCAATTACTCCAGAATGATCCACTGGCCACTCTAGCGCGTAGATAGTATTTCATACTATTCTGCAATAATCCGCCTGTGTACTGAAGAGAGGTAACATCACTTGATACTTCTCCTGTGTCCCAAATCAGATTGACTTGGAATGTAGAATCCGTTGAGATTTGAACCTGGTAGTTTGTTTGGGTTTCTCCCATGCTATCGAAGTAGTCGAATGAGATAAGGGGATCGTGGCTGATCAGATGTTGGAGGTCTTCGTCTCCTGCAATGTCGAGGTTTTGGACCTCCATCACTCTGGTTGTTCCTGTAACCTCTTTTGAAAACCAGCTTTCGTTGCCTTCAGTATCATAAACAGTGACCGCGAGAAAGTACTCAGTGCCAAGGTTCAGCCCTGATAATGAATAGGATGTATTACTCCCAACATCAATGCTGTTCTCGTAGGGATAGCCAGCTTTATCATTATCATAGTAAAGCTTAAATCCTGCAAAATCACCTAAAGGACTTGAGCTCCACTCAAGAGTGATAAAATCGTTTCCAGTCCCAGATACAGAAACGTTTTGGGCCGGGATGGGGGGCAACTGCGTTATAAGTCCCTGAGATCTTGCCCTCTTCCAGGGACATCATGAAGAGATCACAAAGATCATCCTCGTGGATCCATGACATTATTTGTCTGCCACTACCCAGGGGTGTCCCCACGCCCAGTTTGATGGGCAGGGCCATCTTGGGAAAGGCACCCCCATTCCGGCTCAGGACCACACCGATCCGAAAGATCACAGTTCTTGCTCCCAGGCATTCAACCTGGCGACTGGCTTCCTCCCAGGTTTTGCAGACCTTGCCCTGAAAATCCTCGGCAGCGGAGTCGTCCTCAGAAAAACGTCCACCACTGGAACTGCCCCCATAGAATCCGATGGCGGATGCAGCTATAAAGGTCTTCAGCTTCCGGTTGTCTTCCTTGAGTCCTTGGTAGAGAAGATCTCCTGCTCTTTTCCTGCTTTCCAGGATGAGAGCCTTGCGTTCTTTTGACCAGCGTTTTTCGGCGATCCCTGCGCCAGCCAGGTGGATGATGGCATCTGGCCACTTGAGGGCCCCCTCCTCCAGGGTTCCTGTCATAGGGTCCCACTGAAAAGATGTGATCTGGTCATGCCTCACCTTCCTGCGTCCCAGGTGGGCAACCTCATGACCTGACTCAAGCAGTCGCGTCGTTAGCAATCCACCAAGGAGACCACTCCCGCCGGTGATAAGAACTTTCATGAAGGTGGTCCGAAGATCTGGTCCATGGCCTTCCGTCGATGCTCAAAGATCTCCTTCAGCTTGGCTTTGATAAATAAGGTGTTGGCTATACGACCAAGAATACCAAATGGTGGTTGGTAGGAGACAATGTCTTTCATGAGCACGCCATCATCCGTAAGCTCTAAATGATGCTGATGGTGCCAGATGGTATAGGGTCCCACACGTTGTTCATCCACAAAGAACTTCTTGTCCTCAACTTGGGTGATTTCAGTTACCCAGGTGGTTTTGATCCCCAGGACAGGACTCACTTTGTATGAAATGATCATCCCTGGGTACATCTTGTCGGGAAGATCTTTGCTTGTGATATCAAAGCCCATGTACTCAGGTGTGATCTTTTTCAGGTTAGCCGGTGATGAAATGAAATCCCAGACCTGCTCAAGGTCTGCTTGAAGTTTTTGCTCTGTATGTAATTGGTAAAACGCCATTGAATTAGTTCTCCAGTTGGGCTCGCCCCTGAGACTCTAACAGTCTCCATGCAAACGAACCAATTTTCTCGTCATTCCGTTGACGATCTTCCCGTATTCAATGTCAATAAGCTTCCAGAGTTCAATCTTTTCGAGAGCCTACTTCAGCACCTTCCTCAGCGCCTTCTCCAAACAGGACTCCATGACCTCATATCCCGCCAGATTGGGGTGCACGCCATCGTAGGTATAGGCATCTTTCAAGCCGTCGCGCTTGTCCTTCATTTTACCGTGGTAGTCGAGATAATGATGTTTCTGCATTTTCGGGGGGCCAACAGTTATCAGAAATTCGGGATGTCGGTGGCGGGCTATGCGGCGGCACGGATTTTTGTGGAATTTTATCGGGTACCGGATGAGCATCTCGGTTATCTGGCCTGGGGCTGGCTCACGCAGGGGCAGGTTCTGAGTTTTGTGATGTTTCTGATCGGGGTGGGGATCATTGGCTATGATGCGGTCAGGCGAAAACGATTTTTCTCCACGGATTAACGCAGATTGACGCAGATTTTTTCCGGATCAGCTTCTTATGGCTCGTGAATATATGAATTAATCCTTTTAATTTGTGGGTCAAAATAATTATATTGAGCAAATGTTTGCGATTTGAGACATAATTCATCTAATATATCTCTTTTGTGAAACAGATGAATTAAACATTAAAATACCCACTATTGAAAAATTCTCACATCTCCGATGGAATGTGAAGTATAACAGTATTTGAATTAAAAATAACATGAAAGGGGAAATATCATGAAATTTAAGGTATTAATGAGCATTCTGCTGGCAGGGAGCCTGCTGTGGGCGCAGAATAATGCCCTCGATTTTGACGGGACGGATGATGAGGTAAGTATGAGCTTAATTGATTTTACCAGTACTGATAAAATATCAATATCGGCTTGGGTTAAACCAGACAACGTAAATTCTTTACAGAATGTTGTCGAGATCGGTGACCTAAATGGTCATGCGTTATGGTTGAATGCAAATGGAGGGTTTTATGGCAGCAGTGTATTTGCTACGAGTGGTTGGGATACTGTAACATCCGGTAATTCCATATTGGCCCAAAATAAATGGCAACACATTGCATATACATATGACGGTACAAACCAGAAGATTTATCTTAATGGAGTTGAGGTAGGAACGAATTCAATTGCAGAAGAATTTGCGGCTTCGCCAACTGGCGATTCAGGAATCAGTGAAGAAAGTGGACCTTTCAGTGGTACTATAGATGAGGTCCGATTTTGGAATGATGCACGCACTGAAACTGAAATTCGCCAGAATATGTATCGGGAATTGCCTGATCCTTCATCAGAAACAAATTTGGTGGCATATTACAAATTCAATGAAACATCGGGGGCAACAGCGGATGATTCCAAAGGTACAAATGATGGAACTTTAAACAATATGGATAATTCAGACTGGGAGACATCAGCGGCGATGTTCGGCCCGAAAACCGCGTTGGATTTTGACGGAGATGATGATTATGTATCCATCGCAGATGATAATTCATTAGATATGACGAATAGCTATACCATTGAAGCATGGATTAAAGCTGAAACTTTTGGATCAAAAGAAGGAATTGTAAGCAAATATAATACAACCGGAACCAATGGTTATATGTTAAGATTGTCTGATGATAGTCCCTATATGGGAATAAGTTTTGATCAAATGGAAACAGCGGATGATATTTTGGAAGCAGATAAATGGTATCATGTTGCCGGAGTGAAAGATGGAGCAACAAGACATGTATATATTAATGGAGTTGAAATTTCCATTTCGGGAACAGCAACAACTGTTGTTGCAAATGCTGATGAACTTTTAATTGGAGCAAATTTTATTCATACATCGGGAAGATATTTTGATGGTCAAATAGACGAAGTTCGCATTTGGAACAATGCCCGCACAGCTTCTGAAATCCGTGAAAATATGTGCAAAACCCTCACAGGAAATGAATCCAATCTCGTTGCATATTACAATTTTGATAATGCCACAGGAACGACACTGCAGGATTTTTCAGGAAACGGAAACGACGGAACGTTGACGAATATGGCCAATGATGATTGGGTTGCTTCTGCTGCATTCAATACCTGGCTGAATAGCACTTCCACAAGCTGGGCAACAGCTTCAAACTGGAGCCGGGGCATTGTCCCGGGTTCTTCCGATAACACCGGAATCTATTCATACAGCGGTGGAAGTGAGCCAGCGCTGGCAGGTTCGACATTTGTAAAAATTATCTACCTGGCCCCTTCGTCATCATTGACTTTAAATGCTGGTATAACAATAACAGAAATGTTGATTTTAGATAATAATTTGGATTTGAACGGTCAAACTGTTGCACTTGGAAACGGAAAACTGCTGGTTGAGGGAAATGGCCGAATCATCGGAAGCAGCGGCAAAATTCGCATGGCAAATAATACGAGTGCTCCTCTTTCATCGGAAAATTTCGGTGGTTTAGGTGCCGAAATTACAACAGCCATTGATCCTGTTTCTTTGACAGTTGAACGGGGACACGCAGCACAAACAGGCGGCGGCAATTATAGTATTTTACGCTATTATGATATCACTCCTTCAACGAATACGGGTTTGAATGCCACCCTGGTTTTTCATTATGAGGATGCGGAGCTGAATGGGCTTACTGAAGCCAATCTGGACCTCTATAAGTCCACGGACGGCGGATCGACCTGGACAAATATGGGCGGCACGGTGAATACGACCGATAATACAGTCACACTGGCGGGTATTGATGGATTCAGCCGCTGGACCCTGGGAGGAAGCGGCGATCAGAGTCTGCCCGTTGAGCTTTCAAAATGGGAGGCGAGTTCCGGTCAGGGGGATGTCCGCTTAAGCTGGGTCACAGAATCCGAAATCGACAACCAGGGTTTTATCATCGAGCGTCGACTGGATGAAAGGGATGCTTTCTCACAGATTGCCAGTTTCCTAGGCAGTGATAATCTCAAAGGGATGGGCTCAACCTCTGCCCGTTCTACCTATCACTTCGTGGATAAAGATGTTGTGATGGGACAACGCTATCAATATAGACTCATTGATGTGGACTACTCCAACAGGCTTACCTATCATGGTATCGTTAATGTGGTGGTTACCAGAGAGGAGATGCTTTCACTTCCAACCAGAGTTACCCTCCTCAATGCCTATCCTAACCCCTTTAACCCGATTACCACCATCCGTTATGGTTTACCTGATGAATCACATGTTTCCTTGATCATATATGATCTTCAAGGGAAGCTGATCAAGACAGTAGAAAATAGTACCAAACCAGAAGGTTGGTATGAGGTTGTGTGGAATGGCGATACTGAGGATGGGAGTGACATCAACACAGGTCTATATATTGCAAGATTGGTTTCTGGAGAGAATAGCGCAGTAATCAAATTGCTGCACCTGAAATAGTCCGGAATAAACTCAAATTGAATATGCCTCTGATGATACAATCAGAGGCATATTCTCTAAGCCAACCTAGAGGGTGAATGAAACACACCCTACAATCCAGCCGAAGTCATTTTATTTAAGCAAAATCATCTTCTGGGTTGAGAGATAATTTTCCGTCTTCAGGGTGTAAAAATACACACCAGAGGGCAGTTGCTCACCGTCCCTGTTGACTCCCCTCCAGTCTATTGAGTAAGCTCCTGCCTTTTGGGGTGACTCAACCAGTGAAATCACTTCCTGCCCCAGCATATTGAAGATCTTCAAACTCACCTCAGCATCCATATCCAGCTCGTAGGCTATGGTGGTCACTGGATTGAAGGGGTTTGGGAAGTTATCGTACAAAATGACGGAAGGCGTGGTGCTGATATCATGAGATAACGGGAAACGGAATTGATGTGGGGGAATGTCCCATATTCTGTGTAAACGGCATTTTCAGTTATCATAAATCATTCGATCTTCAAACAGTATAGCGAAGTGATTCATGGCAGTTTTCCAGTGTTGAATCGGCATCGTCCATCTCTTGCTGGCATTTCTTAAGGCCAAATATAAGATTTTAAACACCGCATCGTTATTGGGGAATGCTCCCCGATTTTTGGTTACCTTTCGTAAAGATCGGTTCAAAGCTTCGATGGTATTGGTGGTATAAATCACCTTCCTGATCTCTTTCGGGTAAGCAAAATATGGGATGAGACGCTCCCAGTTGTTCTGCCAGGATCGGCTCACCGTAGGATGGGTAGCATCCCATTTTTCAGCAAAGAGTTCAAGGTTCTTCTCGGCCAGCTCAACTGTATCAGCCGTATAAATATCCTTGAGATCCTCAGCCATCTCCTTGCGTAGTTTCCAGGATACATATTTGAGAGAGTTTCTCACCATGTGGACGATGCAGAGCTGGATCTGGGTGTCAGGATAAACGGTTTCAATGGCTTCAGGAAAGCCTTTGAGCCCATCCACGCTGGCAATGAAGATGTCTCTGA
>JGI10211J34971_10001777_pt1 | contig 17721 bp, 3 predicted proteins | sample Etolagsediment_FD_34971 | JGI IMG/M metagenome (IMG submission 34971) | reverse complement strand
AGGGTTGGCAGTAAGTACGTTGCTGCTCCAGAATATGCGCTGTTGCTTGGCGCGGCTGACGTAGAGGGATACGATGTGGCCCCTCACGGCAGAGCCTATGCAGAGGTATTCGAGAGTATTGTTGGCGGTCAGTCTGGAGAACATAAAGCTGCCAAGTATGCAGACGTGTTAGGTGAAACAGTTGGCGGCAAGGACTTCATTAAAAAAGCGTTCTCTGCTATTGATCCAGGTAACATGTATGGCAACGTTGGTCAAGCGAGCAGAAGGTTGGCGGCTAACGAGATAGTATTACCGGAAAGTTTTGTATTAAAAAAATACCTTGGCAGAGAGCCTAAAAATGAGCAAAGAAGAGCCGAATATCAAAAAGCAAAATCAGAGTTTTTGAAGAATTGGAAAAAAGGTAAGTTAACTGTTCCCGCCCTGGCATGGGGGCAACCAACAACTGGTACAGGTGAAGAGTTTGGTAGTTATATAAAGGTCTTACACCCTGACGTATTGAAAGACGAGGAGTTACCTTCGTTTAGTTCCAGGTTTGTCCTTAGTGAGCAGCTAGCAGAAGCTATGGGGCGAGACTTTGATGCAGATCTTTTCTGGAGTATGTTGATTGGAACATATGAGGGTGGTAAGGTTAAGACGCCGGGAAAGATTTCATTAGCTAAATCACAAGACATTCTAAGAAGGGCAAGAGAACAAGAAGCTGCTGGTCGTCCATCTCTACTGGCTGGTGAATTATTAAGCACGCCAACTGGGATGGAGTCTGAATGGAATGCGTTAGTAAATAAATATAATAAGGTTAGCACAGATGAAAAACCCTCTGTTGCGATGGAGATGCTTCAAATGCAACGAGAGGCACTACGACCGCTTACAGAAGAGCAAGTAACTCAGTCTGGTAGGTATGCTGAAGGCGTACTGAAGGGGAGAAGACTTGGAGCTTCGTATAACTTTATTGAGAGAATGCAAAAACTGATTGGAATCAAGTTCGGCGGCGGTCGTGATTTGAAAGATGCCGCTGGTCACTTTATGAATATTGTGCATGGTAGGCGTCAGACGCCAAAGAGATTAGACGAGCCGCTTGCAACGGCTATGCAAATTGCTACTACGGTAAGTCCAACATCTGGTGGGTATATTAAAACACCAGAAGCATACCTAAAGGCAATGCAAGGGTCAGATCCAAAAAGCGAGATTTGGGCAAACACCTGGAAGGGAATGGGCTCATATCCAGTTATAGTTAAAAACCTATTATCTTCAGAGGTGTCACATGATGTTAGAGAGGGTGTAACTGACGAAGAAAAGTATGCAAGGACTATAGCAAAACTCGCATTCCCTGGCGGCGACACTAAAGAAACCATGAGGTTTATAAAAAAGTTTCGTGCAAGCGGTAGTGAGGCCAGGCGAAAACTTTGGACAGAGGAAGGTTTAAGATTGCTATCCCCTAATGCTAGGGACCCAGTATCTGGATATACAAGCACTCCACTAGGACTAACTTTCGCGCTAGGTCTACACCAAAGAGGTAAGGGTAAGGGGTATGGTGTACAATACGAAGGAATAGATGACCTGTTCAGGCAGGTTAGTGCAATGAAGTTTGGTGCTTATGCAGATATTCCAGCTTTTGTTAGGGAAGATGAGGCTAATTTGCTTAGAACGCTAGAAAGAGTTTTGCCTGGTAATGTTGACAAGCTAACCAATATAGTCTCTGGCATGGAAGGCAAGGATTTTGTAAGGCGAGCTCGTGTTGAAGGTGTACAATCCTTTGGCGATGTTCCACCATGGATGTATGACATTGTTAACGCTATGGGTGGGGAGTTACCAGAGAGCACACCGGTTGGTGGCTCGCAACCAGCTATGAACGTTAGCCCAAGTGGCGAGGTTTATGAGGTTCCTTTTGGGCAGCTTGGTGGTTTGATGGCTGGTGCAATGTCACAAGCATTAGAGAGCACTAGCTTACAAAACATCTGGCCGATGAGTCAGTCTGATCTAGAGGAAGCCATTACCACTATGGGAAGAAGGCAACCAGAAGGTGAGATTGGTGCTGGGCTGCGACAGTATAGGGAATGGATTGAGCAAAGGGTTTCTAGCGATGTCCCGTTCTCTCCGAGAGAGGTGAAGCGTATAAGCCAGATGCAGACCGCGATAGAGAGAATGAGTAGGGCGTCTGAAGGTTGGGGGGTAAGAAGCAACGTTCAAGAGCGTGCCTCTAGTTACTTACAAGCACTAGGTGTTTCCAGAACGGATGCTGGGCAAATAGAGTGGGGTGGCGCCCTTAAACAACATCAACAAGCACTAGACAGATCACTTGCACAGGAACAGCAGAGTCAGCTTGGTTTAATGAAACAAGAGGTTGAGACGAGGCAAGAATTACTTGATGTAATGAAACCATTTATTCCTAAATGGAAAGAGTTAAACGGGGTTGCAAGCGAGTCACGCAAGGGAATAGGCGCCCTGAAAGATATTGATCAATCGATGTACGCCAAGATGACGAGAGAGCTCAGTGGTCTTGGTGCTGAACAGTGGAAGCAGGCCGGTATAAAGCCAGAGGAATTAGCACAAGCTCAGGGTGCAATACTTCAAGGTCAGTTACAAGAAATGCAAAAGGCCGGCAATCTAGCCAGTGCGGTTGGTGGTGTATTCAACAAGCTGACTTCTGGCTGGGAGCTAATGCGAATGAGCAGGATGTGGAACCTAACCGGCAGCAAGGCTATTGGCAGTATCCAGACAGCAGCACAGCAACAGGCTGCTGCGTACCAGGCTGCATCTGGGCTCACCCCGTTTAGTGAAATGCAAGCGCCAACCGGGACCATTGGCGGTATGATGAGGTTGCAAGCCAGAACTTCTCGTTTCCAGGGGTTAATGGGGGAAACTGCATATAGTGCATATGGTGGTTTGATGGGCGCAACACAAACACCACAAATGGCTGAGGCGATGGGCATAGCATTGCCAGCAATTGGAGCGGGTTACATTGCTGGTAACATAACAAATATAGCTGCGCCTATAATTTCAAAGTTAGCCGGGGTAACGCTTGGCCCATTAGCCGGGGCGGCTGTCGCGGCAGGCGTTACAGGATTAGGAGCTGCTTTTGGTTTTGGAAATAGGGTCAATACACTTGCATCCAACGAGGACAGGCTTGCACTTAGCTCGTTTTATGGAGAAGAAACAACTGCTGAGAAAGTAGCACTAAGACAGGTTGCAGAGCAAAGGTTGGCTGATCGCGGGATAACGCCAGCATCTGCTGCTGAAACTGCAATGTTGGAAATGGTTGATGAGGCCAGCAAAAGCCCAGAGGACCCAACAACGCTTGGTGGTATGTTTAGACCTATAGGCGCAGCTGCAAGGGCTTCTGGACAGGCAAACTATGAAGACCTGGTTGATGCAGAAATAAAGGGGATGGTTTCTAGGGGTATGGTGCTTGCAAGTAGACCAATGTCAGAACTAACACCAGCCGAAGGATTAGAAGCTGTCAGGGCTGCTGCTCTCAAATATACTGAGGAAGGTGGAGCGCTTGATCTTTATACCCCAGAGGCTGTTACGGAGCAGTACGGTAAAGCCATGTTCGCGTTCCCGGAGATGGCCGCTGTGCCGGGTGAGGCTATGGGTGCAGAGTGGTTCAAGAACTTAATGCTGAGTGGCGGTGTAGGCCCTGTTATCCAAGCCGGGAAAGCCTGGGGTATATTGCCATCACAAAGTGCACAGACACTTGAAATGATGAACGAGTATGGCTGGAACCCCCAGACTATGACTGCTGCTGGAGAAAGATATCAAGCATATAAGCCATATGCGGCTATGATTCCTGGGTTTAGCAAACAGGCGTTTATAAAAGGGGTACTCCCTAGAGAAATTCAGACTCCTGGCGAGCCCTTTGGTAGAAAAACAGAATTGCCTGCTACGTTGCAAGTACCTGAGGCCGTTGAAGAAATGCGCAGGGCGGGGTTGTCACCAGAGCCGCTCTATGATATTGCTAGGAGTTATGGCGAGGATAGGGCATGGGGTGCTGATTTTGCGGAGGAACTAAAGAGCCATGTAGAAGAAAGGGGGNTTGAGGTTGGGGACGATTTATTCAATTCACTCACATCGAAGATGCGTACTTGGACTCAAAGGCTGGTTCCTTTTGGTGCAACAGCTAGTCAAGTAAAAGGGGGTGTTTTCAGTGGTGGTGCACCAAACATCTCTAATCAGATGTGGCAATCGTTCACTGGTAGTATAGGCCAATGGATGCCGAGCATACCTGCTGGTGGCATAGATTCTGGATGGATTGGGAATGCCGCCAGTTCCATTCAGCAGATGGCAAGGTTAAGGGCAACCCCTGGTGGAACCTTCCTGGATAAGGAGTGGGGAGGGCCTGGAATAGACACCTCCTGGGATTACCAACGCGCTATGCGAGATGAGCAGATGCGCTATACTAGAGCCCAGACGGGTTTCCAGGTAGCCAAGATCAACGCGCAGCGCGTTTACTTGTGGGGGGCTGACCAGGGTGGAACGTGGGATCAACCCGCTTCTGGTAGCTTGTGGTCTCTGCAAAGCGAACTCACTGAAATGCAGCGCGAGTACCAATATGAGAACCAATCCAATGCCCTTGAGAGACAAAAGGCAACGGCTGGCTTGTCTTACAGGCAAACACTTGAGCGTTTAGGTCTGTCTCGTGAGGAGTTTGCTGTTCAACAGGGTTATGCCGACATAGGGTTTGCTAGACAAGAAGAAGAATTAGCACGCCAATTTTCGAGGTCTCGTATTCAGTATGGATGGAAGACAGAAGACCTAGAACGAAAACAAATGATCTCCGGTCGTGAGTTTGGCTGGCGCATGGAAGATATCGAGGAAGAATTAAAGTATGCTACAGGTAGACAGAGACGACAACTCTTGGTTCGTCAAGAGCGAGAGACTATCAGGTACGGTGATCAGGCACAGCAATTCGATACAGAAGAGGACAGACTACAGCAATTGCAAGACTGGAGGCGTGAAGACTTTGCTGAGCGCGAGGAATCCCTCAGGATTCAAATGGCTAAACACAGAGAGCTTTCTGCGTTACAAGAAGAAGGCTTTAACATGCAGGAGCGCCACGCCAGGGAAAGGTATGATCTTATCATGTCCTTTACCGAAGAGGACGAGGAACGACTTGAGCAATTAAAAGAAATACACAAGAAACAGGATGAGATTACAGAGAAACAGCATGAGTATCAAGCACAACAGCTTAATATGCAGGAGCAACAAGCTGGTGCTGCGCTGGCTCACGCCGAGGCGCTTGCTGCAATCAGGTTAGAGTGGGAGGAGAACCAGGCTGCAATGACTGCTTCTAGCACTGTATTGGATCAATTCCTTGAAGTGTTGCAGTTCCTCGACCAGGTGTTAACTAATGGTGAGAATAACACGGTTTTGCAACAATTGATAGACCTGTTGGCTGGTGGGGGGATGTCTAGTGATTCTCTGCCGTATCATCTTCCTGAAGGATGGTAGTCCTTTGCTACAAACGAGGCCATACTAATGCAAGATTATATAACTATAGAGGGTTATAAGTTTAGGGTGCTTAAGTCCAATGCTACACCTGTTACCAGTAAAAACAGGAAGTATAGCGTAACTCTTAGTGGTAAGCTTGATTATCAGATAGCACCACTGACATATTCGTGGAGTTATGATTTACTAATACAGAAAGGGAATGCTGACTATGCTTCTCTTGACGAGCTGCGCACACTTTACAAAACACATGACCCTGATAGCAACTACTTCACATTAGTAGACCAGGATAGCGATACGCACGAGGTTATATTCTTTGGAGATATGAGAGAGAGGAATTTATCTCCTTATATAGAACACGATGACTGCACATATATAGTTGTGACGATACAACTCAGGAGGACTACGTGAGTTTAGATTACATTACATTGTCTACGCTCGATGATAGTTTGGTGAAAAAGTTTCGTGTTTGGTCTGGTGGTCATGAAGACATGCGCACTAAAAAGTTTGCTGTCAATAATTCCTGGACTGGTAAATTGGATCATCAAACAGCCAGGTCTGTTAATATCAAGAAGATAGTCTTGTTGGTGTTTGAAACTGATCCAACTGACCCTGCTAAATCTGACTCAGATACAGAAGGGTTTGGTATTCTGTCAGATGTCAGAGTATTCTTTGAGAAAAACTCTGTGGAGACTGGCTCTATAGGCTCTGACTATGATTACATAGAGGGTTGTTTGATTAAGTTTACTGACTTTGACGAATCGGAGTATTACGTTTTGCCGATTGGTGATTATAGGGCGCAAAATCTATCCAAGCTACTTCACGACATGCCTGCTATATACAAGGTTCCGTTAGAACTAATCGTCTGGGGGGATGTAAGTTGAGAGATATAAGTTCTGAATTACAAGAAGCACAAACAAGAGATATACGAGAGCCAACTACAGAGATAATCTTGAGAGATGTTTATTTGAGATGGGATAGAGATTTCTGTAGTACTGCAAAGGGGACTAGAGATGATTACTTTCCTTATCACACGAACTCTAATGGTACGCCTTGTTGTTTTATAGATAGAGCTATCAGTGGTAATTATTTAGTTAGAGTATGGATGAATGACGCAGTTAGAACTACAGGGGCGCTAAACGAGAAGATAGTGTATCATAAAACCACCCTGTCTTCGATTGATACATGTTCTGCATGGAGTAGTAATTCAATATCGCCAAAAATTATTGGTGTTAGCACCAATGCGCCACTTGCACCGCACAGACCTAGTGTAACAGAGGGTGCTATATTCTGGTGTTCTGATGGTGATATAATTAAGACTGATGGCACAAGTCTTGGCGGTGCGTCTGTTTTTGCAAGCAGTGTATATAATTCTAGTTCTTTGCCTGTTAGTGGACCAGAGAAGTATAGTGGTGAATACCCTGTTACTGACGACAGGGTGGCCTTAGCCGCTGTTGATAGTAATACTGTATATTTGGCTATATTGAGGGTGCGTGGAGAAGAGTGTGACGATCCAGTAGAGCCAACTAGCTTGGATTATTTTAGGGCATGCAACAACCCAGCCTTTAAGTATGTAGAACTGTTCAGATATGAAGACACCAACGAGGATGGGGAATATGACTCCGTTGGTGTTTGTCACCACACGATTATAGTTGATCCAGATTATGATGGTGCCTCGCTATCTTGGTTTGACGCTGAGACACTTAATGATCAAGATGTAATAGTGGTAAACAGCAGGGCTTGTGGTAGCCCTGTTGTTGTTAGATATAAGGACGGTGTTTGGACACAACCACAACCAATACTACCATTAGACATAGTTGACCCTAATTCGTTTTTACGGGTATCGTCGTTATCCAATATCGAAGACGCTGGCGAGGAGCAAGTATTGTGGGCTCACGCTCGTATTGGAAGGTCTGGTACTACTGGTAAGCATCCACAACAAGCTGATATTGCATTACGAAGTAAAGACGGTGAGCATTGGAGTTTTGGTAGATATTCGTATCTGGGCAAGCGAAATCTGAGAAGTAAGTTAATACCTTACGGGGATTATGTCTATAGGCCGTCTGGGTATATTGTAGAGAGAGCCAAACGTTCCTGGCTAATGAACGGTGATAGAGACGATCTTGAAATAGATATCACAGAAGATATTTTGAATTGGTCGTTTACTCACAATAAATTGTGGTCTCCACAACAAGGCAACACGACAATAGCGGCACATGATGGAACTTATAATCCAGACAGCGAAGACAGCGACGCGCTGGGTAGATGGCTTAACCAAGATGGTGATATGTCTTTATTCCCTGGTCTGTGGTTGTGGCGTTATTTAGGTTACAGTGACCACAATACTATGTTGGGAGTTGAGGGAATAGATGATGCTCCTGGATCGTACCAATCTGGTGATAGAAAAATATCGGTTAAGGGTAGAAGTGTAGCTATAAGGTTGATGTCTGACTGGGCATTAGATCAGGATTGGCAGTGGTTATCACAGACAAAACACTATGATGACTGTGATAAAATTGATCATCTATATTCCTTAACTGCTGCAAACATAGAAGTTAATGACAGCGACGATGACAGCGTATTAGTAAACGTTGATGAGGACGAGCTTGTGGAGGGTGCTATTAGTGGAACGCTTGAGTTCGATACGTATGGCAAGCCAGGCATATTTTTCACTACTAGACCCATGAAGGCTGACAACTTCAGTGTAAAGGGTTTGTTTGAGTTTCATCACGAAAGAGACTGGGCTGACGGTGCTTCTATAAAAGAGGAATACAGGGGCGACAACGCTATTGGTTATTGCAATAACCTACACGAGATAGAAGAGTTATCACCAGTTGGCACAACACAGTATTTAGAGAACGCGGATCTTGGATGGTATTTTAGACACAGCGCAAGAGACTTTTACGGTAACTATACTGATAAACCACAGAACAGGTACTCCACAGGAAAACTATATTCATTTTCTGATAGTCTTGAGTCTCAAGATACGTATTATCCTGATACGCCAGACGCGCTGACACACCTCACAGTTGCTGAAGATGGTTCCCGTAGTTGGCTCTTTGGTTGGGTTGCGAGTGAGGGCAAGTTATACATGTTTGACATATCAGACCCAACAAACATTGTACTGGAGAATTTTTGGTATGAACCAGAATGGATGGAGGGTGGAACTCAAGATGGGCTTCAAGATATTAAATATGATAGCCACAACAGGCTTCTTTGGATAGCTACTGGTCGTGGTTTTGGTACCGGCCCGCTTGGTGTAGATAACAACGTGGTTGCTTTTTCGTTTTCTGCTACTTGGGATACGGTGACAGAGAAAAAAGTATGGTTGCCTAGCAACCAAGGAAGGGTCAACGTTATAAACATCACCAGTAGTAATAAAGTTGTCTTTGTTGTTAACAATAGCGTTGCTGGCAACCACGAAAGTATTGCCTGGCAGTATGACCATTATTGGGAGTACGGCGACTCCTATATTGATTTAGATGACTATCCATCTGATGGACAACACGAACTGGACTTATTCACACACACAGAGAGGCCGGGGTTTGCAATTGATATGGTATCCACTTATGATAATTACTACGTACTTTGTGAGGATGGTGCAATTTGTTTTAGGGAAGAGGTGGGCAATGGAATGGGTGATCTTGAAGAGTGGAATGGCGGTAATGTAATATGGAACCCATCTGAATATATTAATAGTACTAGCACTATTAGGGTTACTAGAGACGCAGCTGACGGAGATAGAATAGCAGTATTTAGTGGAAATGATATTTATACAGCGAAGATGAATGATGATAACGACAATATAAATGGCACAAACTCTTGTGGGTTAACCAGTGCTGTTGGTGATGCAAGGGATGATGATGTCATATATGCTGCTGAGTTCGGTAAACTAACCTTGCTAGATGTTGATGGGTCTGTTAATGACACAGAAACTGTAAGGCACCTATCCCCTGTGTCTGTAGCGGCGGATAGTAGTGGCAACATGTTTGTTTCTTCTGGCGGCTCTAGTATTTCTCCTGGAATGGCGATGTGGCCGCCTCCTGGACTGTTTAGACATAGAGGGACATCTCACGTTATACAATGCTGGAACGACGATTCTTCCACCTTGTCGTGGGCATGGTTAGGTGGTAAGAGGACACTGCAAAACTCGTCATATACTCATGAAGAAACCACGTATCCTGATCCGTATAGTGAAGATGATTCTGATGATAAATGTAACGCTATTCAAGGTGTCTATGNTTCAACTGCACAATGGAGAGACTGGCTTCTTGGCTCTATGGCTATTGTTCCAGAGGTTTCTGAAGTAACAATAACGTATCCTGGTAATGTCTGTACAGCAGAATATAACTATGGCAATGTAGACAAGTTATACAAACTTGAGGACGACGAGATATTTGTGAGGACTACGCCGTTCTGTGGTGGTTGGTGTGATCCTAACCACAGTGTTAAAGAGAACCAAGACTATACGTTCTGGTCAGAGGGTGTATGTAATAACCATTATTGGAATGGTGCAGATCCTGCTTACCTGTCTTCTGGCAAAGTTCCAGATAGCTACTGGATAGGCAAGGGTGGTGGTGTATGTATATCGCCAGAGTTTGAGACTGAAAACACCTTCGATCAAGGTGATGAGACAATAACTTTGTTCTATGATCCCAAAGCACTGACCGACGTTGGGCAAAGACAGGCTAGGCTTGGTTATGGCTTTGGTGTGGTTGGCTGTGCTATGGACGGATACAATTTGGTTGCTGCTTTTGTTGATGCTGCTCATACACCCAACGAACTTTTGCTGTGTATCAGAAGGGGAACTAAAGATGTCAATGCTTGGGTTTTGTGGGAGTGGGTGGAGCTTGACGAGACGCTGGTTCAGGGTGAAAGATATGAAGTGGAGATGTGGAGAGATGGAAACAAGTTCTCTGCTCGTGTGTGTCGCTTTGATTCTGAGACTAAAGACAGAACTGTCATAGGGGAGATACCTGGTAGCGGTGATAACAACTGGGTGCAATGGCCTCTTGAAGAGCCCATAATACCGTTTTCGCAGTGCGAGTTTACTGACAAGGGCAAAATAGGAATTATCACCAATGTTTATGTACCAGAAACAAAAGTCAATCACGTAGAAGCTGACACGGAGTTTGGTACAAGACAGTATGGTGGAGATAGATGGTCTGGGCTAGGAGAGGAATCTTACGCAGGCACCCCGGACCCAAAACTTGATGACATCCCCGCTAAAGCTCATCCGTGGAGCAAGGATTTTGCCAAAAACACTGGCTGGAGTCTAATGGATAGTTGGGACTGGTTTGAGAAGACACAGGCATGGTTAGATGACGAGAAGTTAACGATAGATGAAAGAACGCCTTCCAACTGGCGATCACATTATTATCACTTAACGGGTAGGTCTAATCCTTCAGAGTGGAACAGTGCTAATGCAGATGTTACAATGCAAATGATAGCAACTACTGAACCTGGTGGTGAAGTCTGGGATGACGGTGATTGGTTTATGCAAGTAATGGATGGGCCAGGGCTCCATGCCAATTTTGGTATAGGGGATTGGGAAGAGAGTGGGGGCAATGATAAATTTGATCTCTATACTTCTGGGACTGGGTCTTCCTGGTATGCTTCAGAAGAGAGGTATGCAAGGTTACAAACAGATGGTTCTATACCACAGACATACTTCATGGGATTACCGGGATTTCATTTCCCAGCATGGAGCAGACAGGACGGTCACGCACACGCAGAAGGTGCATGGTTAAGACAGCACTGGAACGACAAGGTGATTATACATAAGGTGTGGGCGTATGACGATTATCACGACAAAACTTTGGACTGGGTGTTGAGGGATATAGCTGTCAAGGCTGGCGTGTTTGAATTCGATGATGTGTGGACTATAAATGATTTATATAACCTTACAGATATTGGCGAGCCAAGAGCTACCGTTGATTGGTTAAAGAAGTGTCCAGAAAACAGGAACTATGTTCAACAAAAGAATTTTGATATAACTATATCAAAAACAACTGGGGGCCAAGAGGTATTCAGTGACGAATCTGGTATAGGTTTGTTAGTTAGAGCTAATAACATTGTAGATGATTTCGATCCATGGGATGTTGGTGGTAGTGATTTGGAAAACTTTGATGGGATACTCTTTATACTTTATCACAATCTTAGTGGTGACGACGATGAATCTTGGACGCTTGCACTTGCACAGACGAGGCAGGGAAAAGATACCTGGCAAGTGGTGGATATGCATGAGTATACGTGGTTGGGTGATAGTAACGATAAGGAGATCAGGATAGTTGGATACGACAGGTTTTTCACTATGTATGTAAACGGTAATCAGTTAGCCACGATGTGGGCTGGCCCAAGATATGACGATGATACCGGCTGGGTACCACAGGGTATAGATAACCCAGGATATATAGGGTTAGTCACATACAACTACGACGCCGAAATCGGCGAAGAACATTCTGCTAGGGTAAGACAGAGGGAATTGCATGAATGGACGAATAATGTTATAATGGACTCACGAATGAGCGCTCTAAGTGGAATGAAGAGGGCGATCAGGGATAGACGAATAGGTGTATTGGATAGAGTAGACCAAGACACTGGTTATCCTAAATTAAAGATCAGTCTCTTTAGACCTGAGAATCGTGACGATCTCGGAACAATAACAGATCACGTTCCCACTGACACAGAGGTTTCTAGTCTCTGGTCTGATGACTGGGCGCGTGCAGCATTACTACAAAACACAGCTACTAACACTGACAGGGTTCCTACGCACATACGTGTTAGTGGTTATGAGATTTCAGAGTACATAGACCATGATGCAGCCTCGCGGTTTGGCCTCACGTTTGTATCTCAGAATGCCCCAAGCCTAGAAGAAGAACAAGCATACCTGGAAGCCAAATATCAAGTGGAAGATGCGCTCTCTGTTGCTAAGAGGCGCAGGTTGACGCTTGCCACACAACCATCGTGGGAGTTAGAGGACGAGTTGAAGTTATTATACTATCCGTTCGACGGTGCGCCTGAGACTAATGATTACTTTATAGTAAATGGAGTACGCATCACGTTCCGTCCAGGCAATCTTAACATGGTATCTACACTCAGGGAGAAAGTGTAATGGAAGAAGGAAGAAGTTTAAGAACGGGTACTATAACTAGTGTTGATCACACTACCGTTGATGTGCAAGTAGCTGGGTCGCCGAGATCTATACTTGACGTTGCTATTGTAGGGGGTACAAGTAACGTTGCTGTTGGTGACGAAGTATTATTGTATCGAACTGGTGCAGAGGTATATGCTATGTCTGCTGGGCGTGGTGGTGGATATTTCTCGTCCAGTTGTGGTAGTACGTGCACTGCTGGTGGGTTGACGCCTCAAATTCTGTATAATGATGGGGGTGTATGTGCTGGTGATCAGAATCTTGAATGGGACGAGGACAACGCCGCTATTGTATTGAACAGTGTTGGTATGGATCCAGCTATATCATACATTAATTTTGGTGGTACAGCCGGTAGTTCTGGTTATGGCTTCCGTGTTTCCTCTAGCGGCAACATGCAGTTCAAGAACAGTGGGGATTCCTGGACTGATATAGGTAGCGCGACTGGATCTGCTAGTCCTGCTGGTAATGACACAGAGATTCAGTTTAATGATTCTGATAGCTTTGGTGCTAGCTCGCAGTTTACCTGGCACGTGAGTGAAGATGATGATTATGTTGCATTACATATTAACCCAGACGAAGCAGATGGCGAATATGGCTACATAAACCTTGGTGACGATGTTGGTGATGGTGGAATAGGGTTCCGCGTTACAGATACAGGTGAGATACAGTACAAAGAGTTTGGTGATGTGAGTTGGAGTGATTTTTCAGATATAACGAGTGGCGCTTGGATGGTTGGCGGTAACTCCCCTGGTGCCGACAGTGTGTTGGGAACGCTTGACGATTATGCTATAGATATAACGGTAAACAACGAGAGGGCGCTAAGAATAGAACCGCAAACAAACTCTCCCAATATACTTGGTGGTTATTCTGGAAATACGATATCAGGAGAAGGAAACGTAATATCAGGTGGTGGTTATTCTGGTAATGAGAACGTAATTTCTTCTGATGGTACTTATTGTAATATATCTGGTGGCAAGTACAATGCTATAGAGAATAGTGATTATAGCTCAATCCTTTCTGGTAGCAACAACACGATAGGTGCTTCTGATAGCTTGACAGCTCATGCGTTCATTTGTGGTGGGCCTTTTAATGTTATAGGGGAAGGTGTTCACTATAGTTCTATATTAAATGGATATAATTGCGAAATAGATGATTCGACTATGTTTGCCACTGCTTCTGGTAGAAAGGCACAGGCGTCTAATGATGGTGTATTTATATGGGCCGATAGTACAGATGCGGTATTTCAATCTGAGTCAGATAACGAGTTTGCAGTAAGGGCACAAGGCGGGGCCAGGTTTGTTACTGACGTAAGTGGAACCACAGTTAATGCTGGTATTATATTGGATTATGTAGCAACAGCGGGCGTGGGCTCCGCTTCTGGGTTACCTGATAATGTTAATAGTATAGCTACACTGGGTGACGACCCACTAGAAATGTATGTTAATAGTGAAAGGTTTATGTGGGCTCATTATACTTCTAATTCCCCTAGCATTGTATTTGGTTATTCTGGTAATGTAATTACAGGCAATTGTAATTTTATTGCTGGTGGTGGATTAAGCGGATTTCCAAATGTTATACATGGAGAGAGAAGTTTTATTGGTTCTGGTGCAGGTTGCACAATAAATAATTATAGTAGCACAATTCTTTCCGGTGGGAATGTAACAATAGATTCTCAATACTCTATTTCTTACTGTGGCGGATTGCATAACATAACTGGTGACGGGTTTTCTGCTGTTGGTGGTTATCGCGGGCAGATTAGTCATCAAGGCACATTTATGTGGGCCGATTATACAGATGAAGACTTTGATTCTATCTCGGATGACGAGTTTGCGATACGAGCAGAAAATGGTTTACGCTTAGCTTATGATAACGACAATTATACAATAATAACGGTTGGTAGTAGTGGCAATGTAGACTTTAATATCACTGGTGATGCTGTAAGTCCGGCTTTTAGATTTCAGGAAGACACAGGTGTTTGGGGTACATTTACCGTTCAAAATGGCAATAACTTAGTTGTTGCTGGTGGCGAACAGAGATGGTATAACGCCGACTCTTCATACTTTGGTCTACAAGCTGCTTCTGGTGGAGACAATACTACATATGATTGGCCAGCTACTGATGGTAGTGTGGATCAGGCGTTAGTGACTGATGGTAGTGGTGTGCTATCGTGGTTGACAGTATCTGGGCCTGGAACTGCTTCCAGTATTTTGTCTGGCCTTGGAACAGACAACACTATAGCAAGATGGGATGGAACTAATACGCTACAAGATAGCGTAATCACACTCAATGATGGCGGCGACCTTTCTGGTGTACGAGAAATATCGTGCTATAGTGACGCTGGAACAGCATATGTAAAAATAGAGGGGGATGGTACCACCTCCGGAACACTGATTAAAACTTATCGCAACGACGATAATGGTCCAATTATTGACTTTTGCAAAATCAGGGGGTCTAAAGCAGCGCAGGTAATTGTACAAGAAGATGATAACCTGGGTGAAATATCATGGTTTGGCTATAATGGAGTAAGTCAGGTGACGGGAGCTGAGGCGGCTTCTATTGCAGCCTATGTAGACGGGACTCCCGGATTTGGTGATATGCCTGGGCGATTAGTGTTTTCAGTAGCTGTTGATGGTAGTTCTGGGCCTGACGAGGCACTGCGAATTTCAAACGATAAAACTGCACTTTTCAGTGGGGATGTGCAAATTGTTGATAATACATCGTTAATTCTTGGCAGTAATGATGATGTAACCGTTCTCTACGACGAGTCTGGAGATGATCGACTTGAGATTACAGGAGCAGGCTGGTATTTTGACTCTGTTAGTGTTACTGTGGATGAGAACATCTCAATTCGTAATCAGAACGAGCTACGGTTTTATGACAATGGTAATTACGTGGGCTTTGAAGCGCCGTCACTTAGCGCTGATCAAGTCTGGGCTTTACCTGAAAGTGATGGGACTAACGGGCAAGTGCTGTCAACCAATGGTTCTGGTGTCTTGAGTTGGTTAACAATGTCTGGCACCAGTGACGCATCAAATGTTTTATCTGGTTTAGGCACTGACAACACTATCGCCCGTTGGGATGGAACTAATACACTACAAGACAGTGGAATTACCATTGATGACAGTAATAATCTAACTATTCCAGATGACGCATCATTAATGTTCGGTAGCAACGATGATGTCGCGATTCTCTATGATGAGACTACCAACGATCGGTTAGAAGTTACTGGTGCGAATTGGTACTTCGATACAGTTGATTTGACACTAAACGATGGTTCACTTTATATTGATAGCGCAGTAGATACCGCGAGTGATTATTATGGCATTTACAATAGCCACTCTAAAACAGCAGGCGCTACCAATACTAGTGACAGGCTATGCGGCATAAATAATTACGTAGAGTTTGTACAAAGCGGCGGAAGTATTGGTAATGTGCAAGGACTATGCAATTCATTAGTAACAGTAGATGGTACTATACAGAATTATTATGGCATTTATTCAAGCATAAATACTGCGGGCCCCTCAACTGTTTCAAACAATGTTTATGGTCATTATGTCGAGATAGATATTGGCGCTGTGGTTGGCGGCGATGTATTTGGTATAGCTCTTGCAACCGATATATTGGGTTCTGTAACTGGAACTACATATGGTATAATTATAGACGATGATGCCAATACCGATTATGCATTTTACCAGGCCGGTACTTCCGATAACTCTTTTGGAGGTAACATTTTTATCCGCAACCAGAACGAATTGCGATTCTACGACAATGGTAATTACGTGGGCTTTGAAGCGCCGTCACTTAGCGCTGATCAGGTCTGGGTATTGCCCGACGCCGATGGTAGTGCTAACGACTTCCTACAGACCGATGGAAGTGGTAACTTAAGTTGGTCGGCCGGTGGTGGCGGTACTGATCTAACTGGCTTGGGCACTGATAATGCCATTGCCCGTTGGGACGGTACGGATACATTACAGGATAGCAAGATTACTATTGACGACGACGGCACGGTCTTGCTATCTAGTTGTACCGATGTAGACGGGGATGGTTTTTATGGACATATAGAATGGGATGCTTCAGGTACATACATTGCAGGATATGATGCAGGATTTATAATTTCTAGCGATGCGATTTTGTTAGATGGTGACATAGATATTTCCTCCACATCGCCGAGCTTAACGTTCCACAACACCACGGAAGAAGATAGCGACGGTGGACGTGAAAGCACCATCACCTTCCAAGGCGAGCAATCTGGTGGAGAGTTGTCTACGCTTGGCGAAATTGAGTTTTCACACAACGGTTCCAGTGATGATGAAATAGGGCGATTTGATATTAAATTAAATGTCGGTGATGACGGCGCATCACCAAGTACTCTTGTTATGTATGGCCTTGGCGGGCCTATAGAAGATGCCGGTGTATACATACCAGACGATATGCCTTTATGGTTTGGGGATATGCAAGGAGGCATAAAGTGGGATGAGGTAGGAGACCGGGTACACTGTGCCGGGGGAGATTGGTATTGGGATACCGATCTTGAAACAACAGGCGATTTAACCGTGGGCGGCGTAGTGACCGGTGCGCTTACTGTCCCAGATGATACCGCGTTTACATTTGGCGATGACAACGACATACAGATCATCTATGATGAGACCACGGATGACCAGCTTGAGATAACAGGTACTGCGGACATCTATTCTGAGCGTGATATTCAGGTTGCAGACGACGTTTATCTGAAGGTTAGTTCTGGGTTGTGGATAAAGCGCGATAGTGGTAACTCGCGTGTTGAGGTTACACTCAGCGAGTTTGATGATCCAATGCTGTTTACTGGAAACATAACTTTCGATGATAGCAGTTTGAGTGACTTGAATTATGTTGAACTCAATGAGCTAAGAGTGCTAGACAGTTCTGATGATACTACATATGTAGGGTTTGACGCACCAGAACTATCGGCCAACCAGATTTGGACGCTACCGGCTACTGATGGTAGTAGTAATCAGGTGTTCGCTACTGACGGAGTAGGAGTACTCAGCTTTGAGACGGTCAACGACCTATTAAGTGGCGACATTGACCTCGATGGGAATGATTTAATTATTGACAGTGACGGCGACACGCTTTTGCGAGCCAGTGTC
>JGI10211J34971_10001776_pt1 | contig 17722 bp, 15 predicted proteins | sample Etolagsediment_FD_34971 | JGI IMG/M metagenome (IMG submission 34971) | reverse complement strand
AGCGGTGCATGTCCATGGCGACAATGCCGTCCTGCTCCCGTTTAAAAGTCGCCTGCGTGGGGCAGACCCGAACACAGGGTGGGTTGTAGCAGTGGTTGCACAGCAATAGAAAAGGCTTACCCTTGACACCTTTATCGACAAATTCGTTAGGCTGATCCGGAAACACATGTTCATACTTGTCCTGCCAAATCCACTTGATGGCATGCTTTGGATTTCCCCAGTCGGGCACATTGTGCTCCCGGTGGCAGGCCAGCATACAGTCTTCACAAGCTTTTTTGTCCTGTTGGGCCAAGCATTTCCGCATGTCGATGACCATGGACCAGCGTTTCCCCTGAGTCAAAGGAATACCTGTCGTAGAGGCTTCCAGTTCCCCCGGGGCGAGGATGTCAATTGCCGCTGTTCCCCCGAGACCGAACAAGGTGGCATAGCCGGCTATCTTTAGGAATTCTCTTCTGTCTACCCCCATTACTTTTTCTCCTCCGGCGCGATATGACAATCCCAGCAATAAGGATTAACGCTCAAATAGGTGTGACATTGATCGCAAAATTTGGTTTTGTCGGAATGGCAGTCCATACAGGTCACCTGCAGGCTCTTGTAATACATTTTGCCGTCCGCTGCCTTGTAATAACGCTCTCCATCCCTCACGGCCGTGTGGCGCCACTCATCCAGCATGGTGAAATGGGATTCCCTCATAAAGCGGGTCGGTGCCACGCACACTTTAGCTTCCTTCGCTTTCTCCGTTAACTGCGGGTCAGGCGCTTTGGCTGAAGATCCCGCATTGTAGATAAAAGGGGACAGGAACAGACCGATACCGATAATCAGGCCAATAATAATCTTGCCGCCATCATACATCCTCTTCATCCTCCATTCCAGGCAACGGTTCTCCACGCAAATCGGTGGTGCGATCCTTCTCTCCATCCAGTATCAAGGCATTGGCCACCAACTCATGAAGACCGGTGACTTCCACCCCCGGTACCCAGTAATCCATGGAAGCCGGCAAAACAGCCCGGTCAATGGCACAAATGCAACCCAGCATATTCACCCCATATTTTTCGTGAACGTACTTGACGGCATTGGCCCTGGGCAGGCCGCCGCGCATTCGAAGCTCCATATCCTCGCCGGCATTGAGGCCTGAGCCGCTACCGCAACAGAAAGTTTGCTCTCGAATGGTCTCCGGGGGCATGTCATAGAAATTGTTGACAACGTTATTGAGCACGTACCTTGGTTCCTCAAGGAAACCCATTCCCCTTGCCGTGTTACAGGAGTCGTGCCATGTTACGATCTTGTTATCGTTCCGGCTGGGATCCAGATTCAGTTTGCCGTGATGGATAAGATCCGCTGTAAACTCAACCAGATGAATCATTTTGGTGGTTTTGGCATTCTCAAAGACCGTGCCGGTGATGGGGGACTTGGGAACTTCCAGGAAATCGGCTGGTCCGTTCCAGGTATCCATGTACTGGTTCAAAACCCGCCACATGTGGCCACATTCGCCGCCGATAATGTATTTGACCCCCAGTCGCTTCGCCTCATGGTACATTTTGGCGTTGAGNCGCTTGGCCATCTCGTGGGATGTGAAAAAGCCGAAATTTCCACCTTCCGATGCATAGGTGCTCCAGGTGATATCGAGCCCCATGTCCTTNAAATAATGGAACAGCATGAGATATCCCATGGCCGTATAAGTACCGGGGTCGGCAAAGACATCACCCGACGGCGTCAGAAAGAGAATCTCCGCCCCTTTCCGGTTGATATCGGGCTCAACGCGAACGCCGGTGACTTCTTCGATCTCGTCCACGAAAAAGTCGATCATGTCCACAAAGGCATGGGGTTGAATGCCAAGGTGGTTCCCGGTCCGGTTACAGTTGGCCACCGGTCCCGCGATCCAGTCGATGTTCAGGCCCAGCAGGTTGGTCAGCTCCCGTCCAAGGATGGTAATTTCCGCCGTATCAATACCGTACGGACAGAAAAGGGAACAGCGGCGACATTCGGTACACTGGTACATATAGTACCACAGCTCTTTCAAGGCTTCCACCGTCAGTTCCCGCCCTCCGGCAAATTTGCCCAACAGCTTGCCGGCAGTGGTGAATTCCCCCCGGTAGATGGAGCGCAGCAGTTCCGCACGCATGACGGGCATGTTTTTGGGATCGCCGGAGCCGATGAAAAAGTGGCATTTGTCCGCACAGGCACCGCACCTGACACAGATGTCCATGAATACTTTCAGGGTGCGGTATTTGTCGATGCGTTCACGGAAGCCTTCCAGGAATATGGTCTTCCAGTTTTCGGGCAGTTGCCAGTCTTCCTCGGTAGGATTCCATTCTTTTGGAAAGGGCATGCCCACGGCTTCGAGATTTTTGGGTTTGGCGCCGTAGCAATGAATGCCGGGTTTGATCTCTGAAAATTTGCCCAACCAGCCCTGTTCGAACAGGGGCCGGGAATGTTCAATCTTTGCAGTTTCTTCTGGTTTGGGGGTCTGTGCCATGGTTACTCCTTTTCTCCTTCTTCGGCGGTTTCATCCAGCCCTTTGTCCACGGGAATGCCGGCCTCCACCATCGCCTCTCTGAAATCATCTTCATACTCCGCGTAGGTGTGAAATTTAACGGGGTAATTCCAGGGGTTCACATGCCTGACATAGCGGTTGTTGTTGGACAGATTTCTTGTGGGACTCAAGAATATGCCCCCAAAATGCATGAGTTTGCTGAATGGAAAATAGGCAATCAAAACACACAGAATAAATAGATGAATAAAAAAGAGAACGCCGATTCCGTCCGGCACAACGGGTTGAAATTTAAACAACCCGATGACCAGTTCCTTGACTTTGACGATGTCGACGCGGAAAAGGTAGCGCATCAGCATACCGGAAAACCCGAGGGACAGGATCAGCATCAGTGGAAAATAGTCGGCGGGAAGCGATAAATAGCGCATTTGCGAGTAAAGAATCCTTCTGAGGAGCAGCCAGGTGGCCGCGGCCATGAGCAGCATGTCGGTGAGGTAGACACCGGGAAGACCAAAGCCGTTAAAAGGGGCCGCACCCATCTGCATGAAACCGTCAAGGCTTTCAAGCATCGGCACAAAAAAGGGAATCGGTTCCATGAAAAAACGGAAATGCCTGAGGAAAATCACCAGAAACGAATAATGGAACAGGATCGCAGCTAGCCAGAGCCACTTTTCCCATTCGTAATTGATCTTTGGGACACCGTCCACCTTTCGGTACTCAAGGCGCGTGTTTCGGAAAAGCGACCTGAAGGTGAGAACCTCAAAGAGCATTCTCACGACCACCCCGCCGGCGCCTTTGGGGTTGTCGATGGGGTTGCTTTTGATCCAGGGGAAAGACCACATCTGACCGGCCGTTGTGGGAATCCGGTAGGGGACCGGTGACTTCCCCCAATTCAGAACACGCAGAATGATGCCCACAATGAAGGTGGCCAGGGCCGCATAGGGAATGACAACCCCGAACAGCGTCTTTAAATCCAATGCTCCGACGCCAATCAAGGGAATCAAAACCACAACACCCACTGCCAAAGATGAAACCACAAGACTCAATACAAAATTCATAGACAATTACCTCTTTATAAAAATCAAAAACTGTCTCAGTATTGCCAATTCAAATCCCCGGTTGTTGCTTCGGAATCTCTTTGACGAGATTCGCCATCTCCAGCAACCGGCCATACTCACTTCGGACCTCTCTAACACGAATTTCATAAAGCTGCTGGCGACATTGAGAGTAGACGTCAAAAGCCAGAAGGGCAGCCGCGTCGATCCTGTCTTCAAGCGAATGAAGTTCGGCAGAGGTGTCTTCCCCAAGCGTTTCCCTTACAATGCCTTTCAACTGCAGGACAAATCCGACGGCATGGGAAGGTTTAAAGTCCTGTACTGCTCTGATTCTGATGATCTTGTCAAGGGAGTCGAAAATTTTTTCGGTGTCCTCACCTTTGACCAATTCGTCGAAAAGTATTTCAACATCCTTTGCAATGATGGATCCCACCGGATTGGCGAACTGACTACTTTTTCCTTTGAGAAATTTCTGGGTTTCCTTCGGGTAAGTCTGAAGGATGGCTCCCTGCCATTTCTTGATGATGGTGGATCGATTTTCTGCTATGATACCGTCTAAATCCATGATGAATGTCAGTTCCGCGAAGCCAAATGCAACACTTCTCTCAAGTTTTTTGTTAGGGGAACCTATACAAAAACCTGTTTTTATGTCAAGGAAAAAATGGTTTCTGCTGGTATGAGACAGGACGGAAAAAAAGCAATTTTTGCATGGGCCATGTACGACTGGGCCAATTCAGCTTTTGCCACAACCGTTATGGCCGGTTTTTTCCCGGTGTTTTTCAAACAGTACTGGAGTCTTGGCGCCGATGCCACCGTCAGTACGGCCCGGCTGGGCCTGGGGAATTCCCTTGCGGGAATCGTTGTGGCGATTTCCGCACCGATTCTGGGCGCCATTGCGGACCGGGGAAATACCCGCAAAACCTTTCTGCTGTTTTTTGCGGTGATGGGCGTTCTCATGACCATGGGCCTGTATCTGGTGAAACAGGGGAACTGGCCAATGGCGATTTTTCTTTACGTTCTGGCCACGGTGGGTTTTTCAGGGGGCAATATCTTTTATGATGCATTGATCACCGGTATTGCAACCGATGACAAAGTGGACATGGTTTCCTCCCTGGGGTTCTCCCTGGGGTACCTCGGTGGAGGCCTTCTGTTTGCGATTAATGTATGGATGACCCTGAAACCGGCGACTTTTGGTTTTTTGAATGCGGGAGAAGCGGTCCGGGCCTCTTTTATAATGGTGGGTCTCTGGTGGGCGGTATTTTCCATTCCCATCTTTTTATTTGTTCGGGAGCCCGGAGAAAAAGCGGTCGGGGCAAAGAACGGTCAGGGAATCAAAGGTGGATTCCGGCAACTGATCCATACCTTTCAGGAAGTGCGGCACCTGAAAACCATTTTTCTTTTTCTCCTGGCGTACTGGCTCTACATCGATGGGGTCAACACCGTTATTCGAATGGCCGTGGATTACGGGAGTTCCATTGGATTTGAGACCAAAGATCTTATTTCAGCGCTTCTGATCACACAATTCGTCGGGTTTCCATCNGCCATCGGTTTTGGGTTTCTGGGTAGGAAATTCGGGACAAGACCCGCTATTTTTCTGGCCATTTCCGTCTATTTGTTTGTGTCCATCTGGGCGGCTTTCATGAAAAGCAGCACGGAGTTCTATGTGCTGGCCGTTATCGTGGGGCTGGTTCAGGGGGGTATCCAGGCACTGAGCCGATCCTATTATGCCCGGCTTGTCCCGGCGGCAAAATCCGCCGAGTATTTCGGTTTTTACAATATGGTGGGCAGGTTCTCGGCCATCATCGGCCCTGTTCTAATGGGAGGGACGGGACTGTTCATCCGATTTTTGGGCTACGAAAGCCATCTTGCTTCCAGGATCAGCATTGCATCGGTCGCCATTTTCTTTGTTGCGGGCGGCATCCTTTTCTATTTCGTCAACGAAGAAAAAGGAAAGAAGGATCTGCAATATCTTTCAAAGGAAGTTGACCGTTAATTTACCGCCAAAGCCTTCTTCATGCGCTTGATCATTTCCCCGCTGCTGATATATTCCTCGACCCGCAACGGTTTTTTCTCTTTTCCTTCAGGGTTGATAAACAGAACTGTCGGCACGCCTCGAATACGGTATTGTTTCAAGAGGACGTCCTGATGGGGATGTCGCTTCGTCAAATCCACCCGGAGATTCACAAACCGGCTGCTCAACCGCAAAACTTCCGGGTTTGTAAACACCTCTTTTTCCAGCGCGCGACAGGGACTGCACCAGTCTGCATAAAAATCAAGCATTACCGGTTTTTCAGCCTTTGTAGCGGCGGCCAGGCGTTCCGGCGTATAGGGTGCCCATTGAACACCGGGTTGTTCACCAAAGGGCGCGAGCCAGAGCACGAATGCCGCTATAATGAGTGCCACGCCCACGCCTTTCTTTATAAAAGAGAAAGACCGTTGATCTTTTCCCTCACGGTCCAGCCAGCCCAGATGGAGGCCGGCTGCCGCTGTTACAAGGGCAAACAGCATGGTTCTGGAGATGGTCCCGGGGATTACGGGCAGCAGCAGGTATCCGGCCATGCCCACCAGGACCCATCCCAGGGCCTTGCGGATCCATATCATCCAGGTGCCCGACATGGGCAATTTATCCACAGCCCCTGAAAAAACCGCCAGGACCGCCAGGGGTAGCCCCATGCCGACGCTTAGCACAAAGAAATAAAGAAACCCCAAAACCGGGTCCCCTTTCTGTCCCACGTAGGTCAGAAGCCCCAGGATGAAAGGCCCCAGACAGGGTGCCGCTACAATGCCCAGTGTCAGCCCCATGAAAAGAGTGCCGAAATACCCGCCAAAATTTTTGGCGGCCATGTTCGTGAGGCCCGCGGGAATGCGCAGCTCCCAGAAGCCGAAGAAGCTAAATGCCAGGGCAATGAGAATTGCCGCCACCACAAAGAGAACAATGGGACTTTGCAACGCTGTACCCAGCATACCGCCGGACAAGGCCGCGGTTACCCCCAGAATTGAATTGGTAATGGCCAGCCCCAATATGTAAAAAATGCCGTGGACCAGGGGTAAACCCCCCATTTTTTTGCCTTGCCCCCCGAAATAGGAGACGGTGATGGGAATAAGGGGATAAATGCAAGGGGTCAGGTTCAGTGCAAGCCCGCCCAGAAAAATACCCAGGAGCGTCAGCCACAGGCCGGCGCCTGTTTGCCATCCTTCTGCTGTTTGCTCAGTAACGGGGATCGGTTCAGCGGCTTTTAAGATTTCCGGCGGGTTTAGCGGTTTGTTCACGCCCCCTGCTACGGTCAAGGGGAAAGAAAAGGAAACGGTTTCAGGGGGCAGACAGGCGCTGACTGAACAGGCTTGGAACAAAAGTTGCCCCTCGATGGCTTGGTTTCCATTCGGTGCGTCCTGTTCCACTACAAGATTTGCCCGCACCGTCATTTTTCCCGCGTAGACGGCAATCGTTTTGTCCGTGAAAGAGAATTTTTTTTCAGTGGTTGGTGGAAATTGAACATCTTTGATGCTGATCCCCGGAGAGGTTGAAAAATGAAATTGTGTTGGAAAGGGGTTTTCCTTCGATTTTTCAGGGCCATGGAGAAACCACGGAAATTGAATCTGAACCTGAAAAACGAGCGGATAGGTCCCCCCCGGCGAATAGCTTTCGCGGGAGTGCTCTAACTTAACGGAAGCAGTGGCAGACCAGGCATTGGCAGAAAAGAAAAGAGGCAGAATGNCACCCATTAAACAGAGTGCAAGAAAGGCAAGCGGGTTTGTTTTTACCCCGAATNTAATCATGTTTGACCTCAACGAAAAATCCAGATGCCGAGATNGAAAAAATGTTACGATTCCTCTATAAGAATCATAAAAATAAGAATGGTTACGCGTTATGCAATTTTCTTTAATTCTTCTTTGACGGCAATCCCTAATTTTCGCAAGGTGTAAGGCTTCTTGATATATTTTCCTGCCCCCAATTTTTGAGCAGTTTCTACGTCTTTTGTTTTGGCATACCCACTGGCTATAATCACTTTCTGGCCGGGACGAATTTTCACTATGGCCTCGTATGTCTCCAATCCATTGAAACCATTTGGCATGATCATATCGAGAACGATCAGATCCAAAGAATGTTCTCTTAAGAATTCGAGAGCCTTTTCTCCGCTCGAAACGGCCTCGGCAGTATACCCCAGTCTTGCCAGCATCCCACACACGATCTCTCTTTGCCCCTCCTCATCATCAACGACCAAAATTCTTTCTCCCTGGCCGAGGTAATCTTCCAATGAGGTCTGTTCTTTCAAAATTGACACTTCTTCCCGAACCACGGGAAAATACAATTCAAACGTCGTTCCCTTTTTACTGGACCTTACGTTTATGTAACCCTTGTGGTCTTGAACCGTATTCCAAACGATCGCAAGGCCCAAACCAGTACCGCTCCTGCCCATCACTTTCTTGGTGTAGAAGGGTTCGAAAATCCGCTCAAGGTCTTGTGGCGATATGCCTCTGCCTTCGTCCGAAACGGTCAGCACGGCATATTCTCCCTGGAGCACATTTTCATACCCCTCAAGCGGTTCGTCCAGATAGCGATTATGGGTGGATATGGTGACTGTGCCGCTGCCCTCAATAGCCTCTGACGCATTGGTGACCAGATTCATCAGGGTTTTTTTGATGTGTATGAGGGAACCTCCCACGTTCAAAAGGTCTGAACCCAGTTCGGTTCGGAGATGTACAAATTCGTGGGTCTCTCGCAGTTTCTCATATTCAGGGGATCCCAAATATTGTGTGACAACATCGTTGATGTTCAGGGTTTCTTTCCCCGTCGCCACCCCTCTGGCGATGGTCAGCAGGTCTGCGACCACGTCAGCAGCCCTCATTCCTGATTCCTGAATGGTTTTTATGGGTTTTCTGAGCGGGCTGTCGTCAGGTAAGTCCATCAGGAGCAATTCGGGATAGCTGATGATTCCCGATAAGATATTGTTCAAATCATGGGCAACACCACCTGCCAACAGTCCCATGGCTTCTATTTTTTGAGCTCGATGGAGTTGGGTTTCAAGTTTTTTTCTCTCGGTAATATCAATAAAGGTGAGCAGGTTGGCCGGTTTTTCCTTGTAGGTAATGGTCTTCGAATATTGATCGATCCATCTTACTTCCCCGCTCTTGGTAAATCCTCGATAAGCATAATGGGTGACAACCCCATCTGTGATCCCTGCCGTTTTCTTTCGCCCCTGCTCCATGACAAAAGAGAGATCGTCAGGGTGGATCGTTCGTGCAACATCACGCATTGTCCAATTCACGATCTCTTCCCAGGTGTATCCGGTCATCTCGAGATATGCCTGGTTTGCATATTTGATTTTATCATCTTGAACAATTACAATCGCCATCAATGATTGCTCAGAAATCAATCTAAATTTTTCTTCACTTTCAGATAGTGCCGCCTCTGCCCCCTTGCGTTCGGTGATGTCAGTAAGCACCCCGATCAGCCCAATGATAATTCCCTTACGGTCGGTAAACACGGCTTTGTTGAAGATGAAATCACGCAGCTCGCCGTGCACATTTTTCCACTGGGATTCATACCGCTGTGTCCCTCCGCTTTTGAACAATTCTTCATCTTTGGCGCGATATATTTCCGCGAGTTCCGGCGGATTAATTTCGAACACGGATTTTCCGATTATCAAATCCCTTTCTTTGCCAAAAAACGTCTCAAAAGCCTTATTGAATCCAAGATACTTTCCATTTCGGTCTTTATAAAAAACAGGGGTCGGTATGGCATCGATCAGTGTCTGCAAAAATGCTTCACTTTCTCGGAGCGCTTCTTCCATATGTTTGCGTTCAATCACATGGCTGAGCGTTTGGGCAAAGAATTGCAGTATGGTTCTGTCATCTTCGCTCCAGCTTCGGTGCCGGTTGACCGCGTCGAAACCGAGAAACCCGATCAACCGTTCTTTTGCTTCCATGGGGACAACAATAAGAGACTGAATGTTTTGTTCTTCGAAGTGTTTTCGTTCGAGCAGGGCATCATGTGGCAGCTCGCCCACGTTGGGCACATGGAATACTTTGTGATTTCGTATGTGTTTAGAGAACCAGGGCAACTGCTCATCGATTAGAATCCCCTTGAGATGGTCTATCTGCGGTTCGATGCCCTCAGCACACCACTCATGGGTATTATCTATCCTGTTATCACCGTTTCTGAATCTGAATATGTAGGCACGATCGGCCCCTGTAAAATTGCCGACAGACGATAAAGCACGGTCTATGGCTGAGTCGATACTGCTGCCGCCACCTATACTGGCAAATTCTGAAGAGATTTCTTTTACGAGTTGCTCGAAGGCAAGACGGCGCTGCAACGCCAATTCAGTTTGCTCGCGCTTCAGTTCAGCTTTTTCTAATTCGTGGATTCTTTTTTCCAACTCTTCGTAGGTTGGTTTTTCAGCCATAATCATTACCTGCGCGGCGATAAAGATAGAACTACCAGATGCGGAAAATTTAGGTTTTAAATCTAAGAGCCTATTTCGGTTCAATCCATCCATGCTCTATGTCGCCATCGTAAATTGGAGGGCCATCATAAACGTAGGGCTTTCGATCTGATATGTGCCAAGAATCATGGGAGAATTTTTCATATATGTGAACGGTCTTAGACTTGGTTTCTTCTCCCCTTTTGATCATATCTGCTTTTTCAGAAAGAGACAGTTTTTCTCTATTTTTAACATAGTAATGCGCATCATCTTCAAAAAGCCGTAATAAATGAATATATCGAAATTGTGGATATTTGGAATTTGCTTTTTCTACTTCAATGGTCAATTGCTTAAAACCATCTTCAACGGAAGCGACGCCGATTTTAAAAAAACTTCTAACAATTGATCCCCATTCGTCTCCTTGAGCATCGGTGGTCAATATATAAGCAGATATATTCGCTCTCCTCAATCGATTTATTTGACAAACAATATCCCTGTGACATCTATGGTTGTTCAATTTGTGACGATATATTTGTTTACGGAGTTTGGATGTTAAGCTCCGTGATAATGCTCTGTTTAGTAAGGTATACATCGGATTCAGACTAATTTTTTTCTTCGGCTGTTATAAATTTCTATTGAATACGGTTAAAGATACATATCATTTTTGTTTATTGTTTTCATTTCGGCGGTTTTTATAGGAACGGTAATTCTTTATAAAATCTCTGATAAAAAATACGACAACAATAAAAAATACAGCAAAAAATAAATATTTAAATGACATTGAGAAAATCCCGATTCTTGACTAAATTAATTTATGAATTCCGAACCGACAAGCGCCCACAAATGTCGGCAAAATCAAAACGTTGCTTTCAGGGGACGAGACAACGAAGCCTTATCGGTCGTAATCGCAATATTGGCCGCCTTGTCCCTTAGAGGAATCAGCGCCTGTCAATTTGCATGGTGAAATAGGTATAACACGATTATACTCATGAGTAAAATCGATTATGCCCGAATTTGTAATTGAAACCGGCATGGTTTTGTTCTCGCACCCGTTTAGACGGAGGAACAAAAAAAAGAGGTTCCGACATTAAGATACACCCGTACTGAGGGCCTCGGCTCAAAAACAACCTATTTTTCCAGTTCTTCCTTAACGGCAAACCCTATCTTTTCCAATGTGTAAGGTTTTTTTATGTATCTTCCTGCCCCTAATTCCTGGGCAGATGCGATCTCATTTGTTTTGGCCCAACCGCTTGCGATAATTGCTTTCTGTCCGGGACGAATCTTTATGATCTCCCCGTAGGTCTCCCGCCCATTGATTCCTTTCGGCATGAGCATATCCAAGACGATCAAGTCTACAGGGGTTTTCTTCACATATTCAATGGCCTCCTCTCCGCTTGAAACCGATTGAACATCATAACCAAGCTCGGTCAACATTCCCCCCGCAATCACCCTTTGTCTCTCTTCATCATCAACCACAAGAATCTTCTCTCCATGGCCTCGATAATCATCCAGCGGAATTTCTTTCCCCTCATAAACGACTTCCTCCCGGGTCACCGGAAAATACAAATCAAAGGCCGTCCCCTTTTCACTGCTTCTTAGGTTTATGTATCCGTCGTGATCCTGGACGGTGTTCCACACTACCGCCAGCCCCAACCCCGTCCCGCTTCGGCCCATCACCTTTTTGGTGTAAAAGGGTTCAAAGATTCTTTCAAAGTCTGAAGGAGAAATACCCATTCCATCGTCTGCAACGGTAAGAACAACATATTCCCCAATACGCGCGTTTTCATAACCTTTCAACGGCTGATCCAGATACTGGTTCACCGTGGATATCGTAACCGTGCCGCTTTCAGAAATGGCCTCTGCGGCGTTGATGATCAGGTTCATTAATGTCTTCTTGATGTGGGTGACGGAACCCATTATATTCAAGAGGTCCGGGCTCAGTTCCATTTTGAAATGAACAAATGGGTGTGTCCTTTTAATTTTCTGGTTTTCAATGGAGTTCATGTAGTTGGCTACCAAAGCGTTCAAGTTCAGGATTTTTTTGTTGCAGAACACACCCCTGGTGATGGTCATTAAATCTTCGACCACGCCGGCGGCCCTCATCCCGGATTCCTTTATGGTCTTTATGGGTTCTTTCAATGGGCTGTCTTCAGATAAATTCATCAGAAGCAGGTCGGGATAACTTACAATTCCTGAAAGGATGTTGTTCAGATCGTGTGCCACACTGCCCGCCATAAGACCCATGGCTTCCATCTTTTGGGCACGATGAAGTTGCGCTTCGAGTTTTTTCTTCTCCTTCTCTGCTTTCAGGCGTTCGGTGAGATCATTTATGATGATAAGAGAATTTTCTGGGAACTCGTTAATAGGGATGAACTGCAGCGCAATTTTACGTTCATTCAAACTGAGGGGGAACTCTTCGGTTGTTATTTGTGGTTTGTCGTTTGACGGTTTCATAAGTTCCGCTACCCGATAGCGGGTATCATCCGTAAATAAATCAATGAAATTGTAACCCAACAACTTCTCTTCAGGTATTTCAATTATGGAAAGGGCCATGGCGTTGGCATAAACTATTCGCCCCCCGGATGTAACTTCCAGGACCCCTTCCGAAATCTTTCCCAATATGGCCTGGAAGTGATTCTTGATCGAGAGCAACTCCTTCGTGATATTCCGTGAAAACTTTCCTGCGATGCCGATGGTTTCCCCTGGCAGGGCTTTTAAGAATGCTGGACCATGTCTATCCACAATTTCCAAAATGTGCCTGGCCATCTCATTAACCGGGCCTTTGGCAATACAGGCGTCAGCTCTCAATTCCTTGATTATGCTGTCTTCCTCCGCGGCAATGGCGGAAAGAATAACAATGCCGACATCTTTTAGCCCCGGCATGCTCCGTATGATTTTACAGAGTTGTTTTCCTTCGATATTGGGCATCACCAAATCAACAAAAATGATGTCCGGGCTATAGGTCCTCAAAATATCCACAGCAGAAAGGCCGCCCTCCGCTGTCACGACCTCATGACCTCTCTCGGANAAAACATCATGCATGAATTCCAGTATAAATTTGTCATTATCAACGACTAATATTTTCTTCATAGCCAACCCCACATNGTGTTCCCTCGTTCATTCAGAGAGCCTCTCAAGCACTTCTTTCAGAGCCTTCTTTTCATAAGGTTTCGACAGTGCAACCATGAATCTCTCCTGGCATGACCACATCCATCAGGATCAGGTCGGGATTTAAATCACGGGCCATTTCAACGGCCGCCAGGCCGCTATCGGCAACCCCCACAACATCATGGTTCAGTTGTTTGAGATATTCCTCCAACTCCAGCTGAATGGTAACATCATCGTCGACAATCATGATTCTCGGCATGAAATGAACTCCCGTTTTGAAAAGATGAATAATGAAGATTTTTTCTTTGGAAAGCCGAAGCGTTGTTGAATGAATGGTGTGAGGATGGCTTTAATGACGGCCATGTAAAAGGCCTCCGGAACTAAGAGAACGGTTTTAAACAACAGCCAAATCAATGCTAATTCAAATAATCCAGAGGCACCAGGATGTCAAGCGGATTGAAGGATTATTAGTTATTTCATATCACTATCAATGCAAATTGATTTCAAATGTAGTCAGTGCAAAATGGGGACATACTCGTCTTCGCAGGTGGCCTTTCCGATACTTTCCGAATACTTATGAGCGCTAAAACCTTACACGGAGCGGTCAAGAAATCCGGTTCATCATCAACCAGGAGGACTTTTTGAATCGTTTCCATAAGTGAAAAAACCATGAAAGATTCTTCTCTTTTTTTTATTGTTGCGATAACGATGGGTTGAAATGAACTTGAAAAGACGGCAAAAATGGGAAGATAGTGATATTGAAGTAAGATTGGCTCTCATTCGAAATAAGGTGGGTCAAATATATCCAACGGATTTACATGTCCGGGTAAAAAATATCCACCCACCGGCGAAGTGTTCTCAATTAGCAGTTTCAATTTTTCTATCCCAAGTATATAAACCTAGTAGTTTCAAAATTTTAAAGTCTGCGGGTAAATTTTGGCATGGAGCCTGCAATTCATTAATTTCAAAACAAAAAATTTTAACAAATACAATGTCGATCCTTTTGAACAGTGAAAATCCGGACGTCGCAAAACTCAAGGCGCTTCAAAAAGAGATCAACACGTTGAAAAATCAGATGGCGGAAAAGCGCCTGGAGTACAGGCTCAAGGCAAACAAAGTTGCGCCCGACAACACCTACAGTAGAGGATATGGCAGAGGAATGGGTGGATTTCTGCGCTGATTCCTGTTGCCGGCGTATTGGCAATCATCATGGGTTCAAAGTCCAAAGGTCATTTAAGACATCCTTTAAGGGGATCCTTGGGAAATGAAACTTTGTGTGATAAGAGGCAGTGAAGGAGAAAAGTCATGATGCGTTACTGTCTATATCTGCTTTTGGGTCTACTGCTGGCGGGCTGCGCGAAGCCGGTTCAAATGGATATTCCCGCAGACCACCCCGCAAACCCTGATGCAAGCGCCGCACCTGCGGTGGTTCAAAATGGCTACATTTTCCATCTGCCGAATAATGACCTGGATAAGAAATCCATCCCGGTCAAAAATGGAGATGTTCCAGTATCTAAGCCCGCTGAAGGTGGCATGAAAGATCATTTAAGCCATGAATCCACGGCTCCCGAAAAAATGGGAGGTACGCATGCGCACTAAAAAAAGACTTGCCGGGGTTGCTTTTCTTTGTTTGTCCCTGTTCTTGCTGGGGAGTTGTGCCACGACGGATCCCGATCAGCCTTATCAAGAAGTGAAAGCAAACATTAAAGACCGAACGGGGCAGGAACTTTCGTGGCAGCGGTCCAAAGAAGCAAGAAGACAAATGGCGACGCGTGTTCAGGAGATGCTTCAGAACGGACTGACGCTCAATGAGGCCGTCGCCATTGGTCTCGCCAATAACCGTCGGATTCAAGGCCTCTATCAGGAACTGGGGGTTGCCCAGGCGGGCGTGGTTCAGGCACAACTCCTGGATAATCCGCATTTCGGCTTCGCCTACCTGGGAAGCCCCTCCGATCTTTATAAAATTGAGCTGGAGGCAGTCTTTAACATCATGAGCCTGTTTCTCATGCCGCTCAGACAGGCGCTTGCCGAAGCCCAAATGGAACAGACCCGATGCCGGATTTCAAAGATGGTTCTGGGACAGATTTTCGCCGTCCAGCGGGCTTACATTACCCTTCAGGCGCACCAGCAGGCTTTTAAACTGCTTCGCCGGGTTCTGATGTCCTCAGAGGCGGCCTACGAGATGGCTGAACGCATGCGGTCTGCCGGCAACATTACAAAACTGGAGCTCCTTTCCAGGAGATCCCTTCTGGAGGAGGACCGGCTGGCCCTTTCTTCCGCATCCCTGGCAGTCACACAATCCCGCGAGCGCATGAACAGCCTGATGGGACTGTGGGGTGAGGATGTGGTCTGGCATCTGCCTGAAAATCTGCCGCCGCTTCCAGAAGAAGTGTTGGATAAGGAGCATCTGGAAAGGCGAGCCATCGAGGCCAGTCTGGACATTGCACTGGCCAAAAGCGAACTGAAAGTGGCGGCACGGGAACTGGGTATCACCAATGTGACATCAATTATCCCTGAGTTTAATGTGGGTGCTGCATTTGAAAGGGAGGAAGACGATACCTGGCTGGGCGGTCCGGCCTTTGGGCTGCAGGTGCCTATTTTTGACCCCGGCCACGCCAAACGAAGTCGCGCCAATGCCATTGTGGCACAAAGATGGGAATCCATCTGGGCCCTTGCCGTTGAAGTTCGTGCGGAAGTGCGTCAAACAATACGCCGGCTCAATGTGATGCGGGAGCAGGCCCATTATTACGAACACTCTTTCCTGCCGCTTCGAAAAGCCATGACACATCAGGCGCAGCGCCGTTACAATGGTATGTTTCTGGGGGTGTTTGAATTATTGATGATCAAGCGCATGGAAATAGAGGCTTCTGTGGGATACGTTAACACGCTCAAAAATTACTGGTTGGCTCATTCTGACATGACGGAGATACTCTCAGGCAGGCTGCCCATTAAACCGGCCGATTCAACGATGATCATGCCGGTATCGAGCGGCAATGCGGCTGACGGAGGGCACTGATGAAATCGCATGAATTGATTGGGAGAGTGGGAATTCCATCATGGAAAGTTATCCTGAAAGCGGGTTTGGCCCTCTACCTTTTGGCGGTGTTTCCGATGTTGGGGAATGCACGGGAAGAAAATGTCAAAAAGCTTCCGGAAATCCCATGGAAAGCGGCCGAAGCGGCCAACTACCGACCCGGCGTTCCAGACCGGGATTACAGGCCTGTGTTCGTACCAAACGGCGCAACACTTCCATTTAAAGTGGTGGGGGGTGTTAAGGTATTTCATCTGGTGGCCGAACCCATTCTCCACGAGGTGGCCAAAGGCCTGACCATTCACGCCTGGGGGTTTAACGGAAGGACTCCGGGACCGGTCATCGAGTTGGTCGAAGGAGACCGGGTCCGCATTTATGTGACCAACCGGCTTCCCAGAAAGACTGCGGTTCACTGGCACGGCGTCATTCTGCCCTGCGGTCAGGACGGCGTCTACGGGGTGACACAGCCGGGTATTATGCCCGGTGAAACATTTGTGTATGCGTTTACCTTTCCCCATGCGGGCACCTTCATGTACCATTCCCACATGGATACCATGACACAGGAAGGCTTGGGACTCACGGGAATGATCGTCGTTCATCCGCGAAAGCCGCAGGGGCCTCAGCCGGACCGGGATTTTGTGCTGATGCTGCACGAATGGGGAATCGAGGGCGGTACGAGCCGGCCGGACCCTCAGGTGATGACGGATTTCAATGTCATCACTTTTAACGGCAAGGTCTTTCCGGATACGGAACCGCTTGTGGCGGAGCTTGGGGACCGGGTGCGGATCCGCCTGGGGAATCTTTCCGCCATGGATCATCATCCCATTCATTTGCATGGTTATAATTTCAGCGTGGTTCAAACCGACGGGGGCAACGTTCCGCCCGAGGCCCGCTGGCCCGAAACCACGGTCCTGGTGCCGGTGGGCAGCGTTCGGGTGGTGGAGTTTCTGGCCGACAATCCCGGTGACTGGGCCATGCACTGCCACATGACCCACCACACCATGAACCAGATGGGTCACAAATTTCCCAACATGATCGGCGTGGATACGAAAGGTGTGGATGAAAAGATTCGTGAGCTCCTGCCCGGGTACATGACCATGGGCACGAAAGGCATGATGGCGCTTCAAACCATGAATATGCCGGTGCCTGACAACAGTATCCCCATGCTGGGTTACAAGGGGCAGTTCGGGCAGACGGTCATGGGCGGTATGGCCACCGTGCTGAAAGTGAGAAAACGGGTCAAAGGATATGGCGATCCCGGGCCCTATCGTTTTCCAAAAGGGAGTGTCGCCCATGAGGCCACGGTAAGGGAAATGAATCGTGACGGTATCGCAGTTCCCGAAACGCAAATCAAATCGGCGGTTCATCCAACCCATTCCGGGAAGATGGAGCACCGCCATTGAGTTTTGTTTTTTGTCGTTTGGAGAACTTAGAATACGGAATTCTGTCGTCCTGGTAATCCACTCAAATAGCGCCTGCCGGCAACCATACGGTGAATTAAGTGTAAGACAGAATAGGCTTGAGAGTCTAGAGTTCTCTCGTCATGCCGGACTTGATCCGGCATCCAGAAACCATATGTAACTGATAAAACACTGGATTCCGGCTTTCGCCG
>JGI10211J34971_10001775_pt1 | contig 17723 bp, 14 predicted proteins | sample Etolagsediment_FD_34971 | JGI IMG/M metagenome (IMG submission 34971) | reverse complement strand
AAACAAGGTTTTATTGTAAAAGGTTGGGCGGAAGATGCCTTACAGGTCATTAGCAATGCGCGCCTTTTATTAGCGCCCCTGCGGTTTGGGGCAGGCATCAAAGGTAAGTTGGCCGAAGCCATGTTATGCGGAACGCCCAGCATCACCACGCCGATTGGCAGCGAAGCCATGCTACCCGAAGCCCTTAGCAATGAAGATTGGCCTGGCTACACCGGCGAAACCGAAAAGAACTTAATTGACCAATCTATCGCTCTTTACAACGATAAACAGCGCTGGCAAGAAGCCCAAAAACGTGGCCTTAAAATGGGTGCAAAACAGTATCAACAAAGCAATCTAGGCGATGCCTTCATAACCACCTTATTGAGTATGCAAAACCAACTAGAGAAGCACCGACTGCAGAACTTTATGGGCAGTATGTTGCGTCATCATCACCATAAAAGCACACAATATATGGCACAATGGATAGAAGCTAAAAACAGGAACACACACCAAAATGACTGATTCAAAAACCAACAGGCCCGCTGCAATAGAAACGGCCGGCCAGCCTCGTCGAGATCAAACAAACAACCCGTTACACGGCATTAATCTAAAAGAGATTGTGACCCAACTTGAAGCCAATTATGGCTGGGAAGAACTCGCTGAGCTTATTCCAATAAACTGCTTCAAAAGCAATCCGAGCATAAAGTCGAGCTTAACCTTTTTAAGAAAAACCCCATGGGCAAGAGAAAAAGTGGAAGAGCTGTATATTGAATCAAAGAAAAACTGGGGAAAGTATAAGTAAGCAATAAACCAACGGTTGATGAGAGCAGTCAGGCTGTTAACAATAAAAAAGGGTTGAACCCTAACGATTCAACCCTTTTATTATTTTAATACTCAAGCATGTCTAAAGTAATTACAAACCTGCAATATACTCAGAAACAATATTGATATCTTCATCGCTCAAACCTTGCGCCATAGGAGCCATCATCGCGGTCATTGGACCAACTTGCTCACCTGCTTTGTATTGCGCTAACTTAGAGGCAATATCCGCTTCAGCTTGACCAGCCAGTTTAGGACCAACACCACCTTCACCCGCTGCACCGTGACAACCAATACACGTTGCGTACAATGAAGATCCAGATTTTGCCGCTGGCGGCGTAACTGATGCAACAACTTCCTCTACTTTAGATTCAACTTTTTCAACGGCTTGTTCTGCCATATCTTCAGCTTTTTCGACGACTTCTTCTACTTTTTCAACCATTTTAGCTGGCTCTGGCTGTTTAACATCGGCAGCGCTTGGTTGTGAAGCAGCAGGCGCGGAAACACCCGCACCACTATTTGAGCTTAACGCTTCGGGTTTATCGTCAGAACAACCACCCAACCCTAAAGCAAATAGCGCAGATAAACTCGCTGCTACAATCGTTTTCTTAAACTTCATTTTTGTTTCAGTCATACATCACTCCTTAATTGTGAATTTAAACCAAATTGTTTTTTTTAAAATCGCTTTATCTGGTTATTATGCAGAAATCCAAATTTATTTATCAATTAAATTCAGTCCAATGGATTCTCATAAAATTCGCCCATCCATTAAATAATAACTCGTTGCGCATCAAACTCTCTTTGCACAATGACTCATAAACACAGCTCTCCATCAACACAATAAGCGATATTGCGATCTTCTTAAACATTAAACACGATTAAATTAACAACTGTTGAATGCATCGACTCAATCAACAACCTTATAAACCTCCTATAAATACTTATCTTTTTTAGAAAAAAGCCTACCTCGACATGAGTTGAGCTCGGAAAGTAACAGAGTTTAGTTTATTAAGTTAATTAAGCTGGCTGTACTGCTTCTTTATTGAGCCATTATGTTTAAACATAATCATTTTTTAAAAGAGGATTTGATTTATATAAAATTTTTAAATCCACTTCACTTGCTATCGCTTTTTTTGCGGTATCATCGGCTCAAACAGCAACGTTTGAAACTAACTTTACTGCTGATAACTTTGTTACTGGCTTTGAATATAGTGTTGATGGCGTAATGCAACCAACATATCGATTGCCGATATGACTGATGGTACTAACTTCCAATTTACTTGGACAATCCAAAATGATTCAGGTCCAGCTGGTTTCTTGGCAGACTTTACGTTGAATGGTGTTCAGTATTTTTCAGATGCAACGACAACCTGGGAACTGTCTACGTGACAATTCAACTTGATTAACAGCGTCAATTGCAGATCAAACTATATCGAATTCTGCAAGTCCTGCCGTTGATGCTAACGCACAATGGATCTACTGCAAACAATGAAACAGTTTATGTAAGAGCGCCTATTACCTCTGCTGTTCCAGAACCAAGCACTTACGCTTTAATGCTAAGTGGTCTAAGGTTTAGTTGATTTTATGGTAGCACGTCGTAAAAAAACAGCTTAATCTAAATTCGCTTTGCGATTTAAAAACCTGCTTTATGCAGGTTTTTTATGTCTTAAAGAAGTGACCGCCCATTTAAATCAACAAATCACCAAAGCCCCAAATAACCGTACCTGCAATAATAGTCACGTGAGAAACCCAGACCTTTTTTAAGTGCCACTTTGAGGGAGTTAAATCTGGCATATCGTCTTCGGCCATGACTTTTTCCAAGCGTTGATAGAGCACATTTAACTCTCCATGCAGCAATGAATACTCACTCATCACTGAGAACAGCACCACTAAGCTACCAAATCGGGCAAACCACATTGGGTCAAATACCAACCCTAACACCAAACCCAACAGGCCTGCTGCCCACGCCACCAATAGTAATAACCCACTTTTCTTTCGCATTTTTTTTATTCCAATAACGCTTTTAATAATCATTAAATTTTAACAGGCCTGTTCAGTTTTTGAAGTACCTAAAAGAGATAATTAATCCAATATCAACCGTTAAACTCTGGGTTTAATTGATCGCCCTGCTTTTTCGTTAAGCGGCTCTTCTGGCCAACGGTGTTTGGGATAGCGGCCTCGCATCTCTTTGGCAATCTCAAAATACGAACTCTGCCAAAAATTCGCAAGATCAGCGGTAATTTGAATCGGTCGTCTGGCGGGTGATAACAACTCAAACGTAAGCAGCACCGAACTCCAAGCCAACTTGGGCGATGCCAACTCGCCAAACAACTCTTGTAACTGCACCGATACCGTTGGGTTTTGGCCCACAGCATAACGAATCTTGACCTTTTTACCCGATGGCGTTTGATAAAACTCAGGCGCTTGTTTGCTAATATCAGCTTGCAGCTCATAGGGCACTTGCGCCTGTAAAATAGGCAGTAAATCGAGTTTTTTAAGCGCTTTAATACTCTGCACTCCGGCTAAATACGGCAGTAACCACTCGGTTAAATAATCAATCAAATAACCTTCGGACAAATCTGGCAGGCCTGCTTGTTTTGCGAACGCTTGCGCGCTTAACCAACGAACCCGCTCTAACCAAGCTAAATTGGTTTCATTCCAAGGTAAAAGGCTTAATCGTTTACTTTTTAACGTTTGCAAAATACAGTCGTGCAATGCCGCTTCATCGGGGTTGGCTAAACGTTTTTCAGAGAGCAGTAACGCTTCATAAGCCCGTTGCTGTGTGCCAACAACCTCTTGGCGATGTTCATCAAATTGATAAACCGCTCGGTCTTGAATATGGCCTTCAAACTGCGCTTTCAGCTCCGATTCTGAATAGGCCGCCGCCAAAAAAACACGCCCCTCTTTTGCCTGACCGTCAATCTGTGCAATCGCCAGACAGGCTTGAGTGCTTAACGCATCTTGCGCCTGCAACAACGCCCCTTTGCCATTGGCCATTAAATAACTTGCTGAATTGGCATTGCGTTTGATAGCGACTCGATCGGGAAACGCCCAAGCCACTAATTCACCTAAAGTGTCCAACGACGTATCAGACCCGTTTGTCGATTCGCCCTGAACCCCCAGCTGCTTCTGCCAGTTATTCGAATTTTGTAACGCCTGCTCCATAGCGGGAATAACAATCGCATACTGAGCTTTGGCATGAGAACGATCAGCTCGATAGGCCTGCATCGCCAAAACCCGAATCGCTAAATCGGCACCGACGTCAAAACCGTTTTGTAACACATCACGCTCGGACAACAAAGCCGCCACATCACACGCCAAACAGATTAATTCCGATTTGTTCGACGATTTAACCGACAGCAACAATCTGGCTAAACGCGGCGTTGCACCGAGCTGAATGGCTTGTTTGCCTAATTCAGAAATTTGCCCTTTGTCGGTTAATAGATCCAAACGTTTTAAAAGCTGTTGCGCTTGTTCAAAATGCGCTTTAGGTGGCTTGGTTAACCAACGCAACTCGTCGGGCGATTGCACACCCCACAAGGCCAGTTCCAAACACACGCTGGTTAAGTCGGTGACCGTAATCTCTTCAGCATCGTAATCACGCAATTGAGCTTGCTGAGAATCGCTCCATAACCGATAACACCTTCCCGCCTGTAAACGTCCTGCTCGGCCTTTGCGTTGCTCGGCTGACGCTTTAGAGATGCGCTGCGTTTGCAAGCGGGTCATGCCACTGCTGACATCGTAGAGTGCGACCTTAGCCAACCCCGAATCGATGACGCAATCAATGCCCTCGATGGTCAAGCTAGTTTCAGCGATATTGGTGGTGAGAATGATTTTTCGGCGAGCGCTTTTATCGGGCTGAATCGCGGCATCTTGTTGCTCAGGTTTTAAGCCGCCATACAACGGCAACAACGCCCACGCATTACTTGGTAAAAGCGATTGTAAGGCTTGCAGTGTCTGATTTATCTCGCCTTGGCCGGGCAGAAAGACCAAGGTATCTTGTTGCGTATTTTCCACTGCTTTTAAAATAGTGCTGGTCAGAATCGGCAGAATGTCCCACTTAAACTTGGCGTTCGTTGCAATGGATTGCGTTAAATAAACCGTATCAACCGGATACGCACGACCTTGAGATTGAATAATGGGCGCCTCATTTAAAAAGGCACTGACCGCTTGGGTGTCCATGGTCGCAGACATCACCAACAGCTTTAAATCGTCTCGCAACGCACCTTGCACATCCAAGCACAAACTCAGTGACAAATCGGCGTGAATCGAACGCTCGTGAAACTCATCAAACATCACCAAGGCGGTATCGGATAGCTCAGGGTCACTTTGTAGGCGGCGGGTTAAAATTCCCTCGGTCACAATCTCTAAACGAGTCGCTTTAGAAACCACCTTGTCATTTCGCACCTGATAACCCACTTGCTGGCCGACTTTCTCACCCAATTGCTTGGCAAGGTAGTTCGCAATGGAGCGCACCGCCAAACGACGGGGTTCAAGCATGACCATTTTTTTGCCTGCATTTTCAGGTCGATTAAACCAATCTGATTGCAAAATGGCCAGCGGTACGGCCGTCGACTTACCGGCTCCCGGGTCGGCTTGTAGCACCAAGTTATCAGAACTAGAAAGTGTATCGACAATCTGACCAAGCAATCGCTGGATAGGTAGATCGTTTGCGAATAAATGCTTCATAAATTAGGCATTACAGGGCTTTTAACTGTTTTTCTAAACGCTGAATCGAAACCGGTTTTAGGGTTTTCATAGGTTGTGCAAACAGGGAAATTCGCAACTCCTCAATTAACCATCGCACCTCAGTCAAACCCGCATGGTGCTCATAGGCCTTATTGCTTGCAAGCGTTTCATACTCTTTTAACAGAGGGGTAATTTGTCGAATCGCCAGCTGATCTTTATTCGGGTCTTGGTCAATTTTCTCAAGACGTTTCTCCAGTGCTTGCAGATATCGAGGTACTTGTTGCAACCAAGCCATCGGCGTCATGGCGATAAACTCTGGGTGAATCAAACCGGTTAACTGCTGTTGAATATCGCCCATTGACAGCAACCAGCGTGGATTGACTTTCCCTTTAACCTTTTTAGTTATCTTTTGATGGGCGGTTAAAATTGCATCCACCAAATTGGCAAGGGATTGTGCTTCTCCAACCCAATCGGTTTTTAAAAGTAAGCAGGCCTGCTCAAATTCAGATTGTTTACGAATCGCTTCGGGCTCTGGAATTAATTGCTGCAAAGCACGCTCAATCACCTGCATTTTCAAATGTTCACAGGTGCCATACGGCGAGAAAATTAGGCAGGCCTGCTTAAGTGGCAAGTGTTTTTTTAGGTAACGAATCTTGTCGTGCAGCTGTTGTTTAAACAAAAACTGCACCGCTTCAGCGTGACTCAATTTGGCCTGCTCTGGGTCAGCGGACAAGGTTAACAGCACCTTGATTTCCGGGGGTAGATTTTTATTTTGTTGCGGCGCTTCACTGTGTTGCAAACTCAAGCACGGATAGGCCACTAACTGATTGCCTTTGGCTTTAAGTGATTGTTGTTCAGGCAGGTCACCAAAATCCCATTCGGTGATTTCACGTTGTTCAAAGCCGCCAGCTTGTTGCGTGCTTTGTTGCTGAATTTTCTCATCGACTAAGTGCTGATAACGACTTTTAATATCGGCTAAATCATCGCCTTCAGTGAGTTTGCGCCCCTTCTCATCGAGCAGAATAAAAAACGGTTTTAAGTAGTCAGGCAAAGCCACATCACCAAACATGGTTTGGTCAACTTTGACACTGCTACTGGCGTTGGCAATGCGATTTAACGCTTGCACCAGTTGGGTTTCAAAATCACCCTGTTCTTGTGATTTTTTATCGGCAAACCATTGCAACACCGCTTCCGCCACCGGTGGCGTCGGCACAAACTGTTTTCGAGCTTGTTTCGGTAACGACTTGATATAAATAACAATCTTGTCTTTTAAAAAACCAGGGGTTAACCATTCAAATTGTGATTGTTGCACCAAGTTGAGTGCGTGCAATGGAATTTTAAAGACCACGCCATCACGTTGTTTACCCGGTTCAAATTCGTAATCTACGTTTAAAGGCAGTTGGTTTTTAAGCTGAATCTGATCTGGAAACGCGGTGCTTAAATCTTCATTTAAGCCCTGCTTCATGAGCTGTTCTTCAGTTAAATACAGAGATTGTTCGGTGGCTTTATCGAGTTTTTTGAGCCAGGTTTCAAAGGCCGGTTGATTGTAGATATGCGCCGGAACTTTTTCGTCATAAAACTGGTAGAGCACTTCATCATCCACCAAGTAATCCGGTCTTCGCAGCTTATTTTCTACCTTCTCGATATTGCCAATTAAACGCTGATTGTGTTGGTAAAATTTAGCTCGGGTATTCAGTTGGCCTTCTACCAAAGCATGGCGAATAAAAATCTTATGCGCCTCTTTTGGGTTCACCGGACCGTAGTTGCACGGACGATTATTCACAATCGGCAAACCGTATAACGTCACCGACTCATAGGCACCCACCTGACCGGTTTTTTTCTGCCAATGCGGGTCGTTGTAACTGTATTTAATGAGGTGTTTGGCCAATGGTTCGACCCATTGAATATCAATATTGGCGTTGTTGCGTGCGTAAAGCTTGGTGGTTTCGACCAACTCACCGGAAAGCATCCACTTAGGTTTTGACTTAAACAGACTGGAGCTGGGGTGAATAAACAGGCGGGTATTACGTGCGCCTAAATAGGCTTTATTGTCGTCACGCAATGAGATGTTTCCAAGCAGGCCTGCTATTAATGAGCGGTGCACCATCACACTGTGCACCTCACTCAAGCGCTCTTTCACTTCATTGCCCTGTTTAATCTCTTCAAATAGATGCAAAGGTGACACTTTAATACCCGTGCGCTTTAGGCTCTGCTCAAGTTGCATATACAAATCGTGCCATTCACGCATACGCATATACGACAAAAAGTTGGTTTTACAGAGTTTACGCAATTTGTTTTGCGTTAAATGGCGACGTTGGTGCTCGTAAAAGTGCCAAAGATTCAAGAAAAACAGAAAGTCAGAGCGCTCGTCTTCAAACAGCTTGTGTTTTTCTCGTGCCGCCTGCATGGTGGTTTCATTAATATCGCGTGGGTCTTGAATACTAATGGCCGCAGCAATAATCAACACCTCAGCCAATACGCCGTTCTTTTCCGCTTGAATCACCATTTTGGCAATGCTCGGATCCACCGGCAACTTGGCAATTTGTCGCCCCTCTTCGGTTAAGCGGCGCTTCTCGTCCAACGCCCCCAACTCATGCAACTGCCGAAAACCGTCGTTAATGGATTTATCCGCCGGCGGTTCAATAAACGGAAAATGTTTCACTTCACCCAAATTAAGTTGCGCCATGGTTAAGATAATCGACGCGAGTGAAGTTCGGTGAATTTCTGGGTCTGTGAACTCGGGGCGGGAATTAAAATCCTCTTCGCTATAAAGACGAATACAGATCCCGTTACTCACTCGCCCACAACGCCCTTTTCGCTGATTGGCGGAGGCCTGCGAAATCTTCTCAACCGGCAGACGCTGAATTTTATTGCGTACACTGTAACGGCTGATTCGAACTTGCCCAGGGTCAATCACGTATTTAATACCCGGCACGGTCAAGGATGTTTCGGCGACGTTCGTACTGAGAATGATGCGACGTTTTTGCGAGGTTTGAAACACCTTGTTTTGATCGGCCATCGACAAACGCGCATACAGCGGCACCACTTCGGTGTTTTTTAAATTGCGTTTACGCAGCGCTTCGGCGGTCTCTTTGATGTCACGTTCCCCAATCTGAAACACCAACACATCACCAAACGGGTCTTCGTGCATCAGCTCTTCAACCGCATCGCAAATACCGGTGGGAATGTCCTGTTCAATGACATTACCCGCATCGTCTTCATAACGGGCCAACGGATTGTAGCGCAACTCAACCGGATAGGTTCGCCCTGACACTTCGACAATCGGCGGCTTAACACCGTTCATGGTGAAGTGTTCGGCAAAGCGTTGGGTATCGATGGTGGCGGAGGTAATAATGACTTTTAAATCGGGGCGCTTGGGCAAAAGTTGTTTCAAAATACCCAATAAGAAATCAATATTGACACTGCGCTCGTGCGCCTCATCAATAATAATGGTGTCGTACTGGTTTAGAAAACGGTCGTTCTGTACTTCGGTGAGCAAAATCCCGTCGGTCATCACTTTAATTAAACTCTGCTGATGCACCATATCTTGGAATCGAACTTGATAACCGACCAGTTCGCCCAAAGTAGACCCCAACTCCTCCGCAATACGTTCCGAAACACTGCGTGCCGCTAAGCGTCGAGGTTGCGTACAACCAATCCGCCCAAACACACCTTGCCCGGCATCCAAACAAATTTTAGGAATTTGCGTGGTCTTACCCGACCCAGTTTCACCCGCTATGACGACCACTTGATGGTTTTTAATCAGGTCTAACAGTTCGTCTTTTCTGGCGGCAACCGGTAGATGCTCATCGTACTCAATATTTTTAGGGCGAGCCTGTTCATTTTTGGCAACCCATTCAATGGATTGTTGAACCTTTTGACACCAGCGTAACCAGGCCTGCTGATTTTTATTTTGCAATTTCTCAAGGCCACCAGTTTCATTTAAGGCTTGGTCTACCACCCCATCAGCCAAATTTTTAAGGTCAATACGTTGCAATTCGTTTCTTAAACGGTGGCGATCTTTAATTAAGCAACGCTCAAGTAAGGAGATTAACTGTTTCTTATCTTTAGGGAAGTTCATATTGACGTGAAAACTCAAATCTGGATAATGGTGGAATATTAGAAGGCTCTTATATCCACATAAATTTTTCTTATCGGTAATAAGTTAAATTATATGTGTTTTAAAATTGCCAGAGCACGCTTAAAAGCGACGCCATTATAACAAATAGAATTAAAGGTCTTTAGCATATGAAAATCCGTCAATTATTTGATTACGATACATGGACGTACACTTACCTCGTTTGGGATGAGGCCACAATGGAAGCGGCTGTAATTGATTCTGTTTTAGAACAGGTTGATCGTGATATGCAGCACATCACCGAACTCGGATTGAAGGTTAAGTACCTATTAGAAACCCACATTCACGCTGACCACATTACCGGGGCTGGACCTCTTCGCAAACAAACGCATGCACAAATTGTGGTTCACACCAACTCGGGTTCAGAATGTGCGGACATTCTTGCGAATGAAGGCGATACCTTTAAACTGGGTGAGCAAGAAATTAAAGTCCTGCATACGCCAGGTCATACCAATAATGATATTACTTATTTAATTGATGGTGCAGCCTTTACCGGTGATACGCTGTTAGTGCGTGATTGTGGTCGTACTGACTTCCAATTGGGCAGTAATGACCAAATGTACAACTCGTTAACAAACAAGTTATTTACGCTGCCAGACGACACAATGGTGTTCCCTGCGCACGACTATAAAGGCTTTAGCCAGTCAACGATTGGGGAAGAGAAGCAGTTTAACAACCGAATTGGTAAGCAAAAATCTTATGAAGATTTCTGTACCATTATGGATGGCTTAAATCTAGCGAACCCAAAACGCATCCACATTGCGGTACCTGGAAACATGAAGTGTGGCGATTTAGACGATTAATCAGTAAATAAATTTAACTGCACCTATAAAAAACGCCCCTTAATTGGGGCGTTTTTTGTTTTGATCAGGCCTGCTTATTGTAAGAATTCAATTATTTAAAAACATTTTTCAGACCATAGCAGGTATCTGGAAAAGATGCGCGAGAACGACAGGTAAAATAAACAATCAAAGATAAAAAATCAGACGCAAAAAAACCTCTCAAGAGAGGCTTTAATCGGGTTTAAGCAATTCTAAAAAAGACTAGTCAACCGCAATCACTTCAATTTTATAGTCTAGGGTTTCACCCGCTAACGGGTGGTTACCATCTAAATACACTTTGTCTTCGGTGACTTCAATAATCTGGAAAACAATGGTATTACCATCTGGGTCTTCAGTTTCAACTTCGCCCCCTTCAACCAACTCAACGTCTTCATCAAAGTTTTCTGGACCGGCATAAACAATTAAATCTTCATTTACAGGACCATAAGCCTTATCTGCGGTTAAGGTCACTTTGGCTGTAAAGCCAGGCTCTTCACCTTCCATTAACTCCTCCAAACCCGGAATGATTTCACCTTCACCTTGAATAAAAATCACCGGCTCATCACCGTAAGTTGAATCTAAGACTTCACCTGCATCATCACGTAGTTCGTAATTGAAAGTAACGCGACTGCCTTTTTTAATTTTCATAACCGTCCTTTTTAAACGTATTTTACTTTAAAATAATAACCACTATTTTACAGTAAAGAGAATTCAAATGCGTCAGATTATATTAGATACGGAAACCACGGGGATTGACCCTTTAAGCGGCGATAAAATCGTTGAGATTGGTGCCGTGGAGATGATTAAACGCAAATTAACCGATCACAACTATCACCAATACATCCAACCAGAACGTGAGGTTCCGCAAGAAGTTATCGAAGTTCACGGAATTACCAATGAGTTCTTAGTGGGCAAACCGACCTTTAGAGAGGTGGTAGATGATTTTATGGAGTACGTATCGGGTGCTGAACTGATTATTCATAACGCCCCGTTTGACGTGGGTTTTATCAACCAAGAGCTGTCATTATTAAAGAAAAACCGCTGGGGTAAATTAGAGGATCACTGCACCATTACCGATACCCTAAAAATGGCGCGTAAAATGTATCCCGGGCAGCGCAACTCTTTGGATGCATTGTGCAAACGTCTGTATGTAGACAACTCAAACCGAACTTTACACGGCGCTCTACTCGATTCGGAAATTCTAGCCGACGTTTACTTAATGATGACCGGTGGGCAGACCAAACTGTCGCTTGCTGCCAGTGACAGTGAATTTACTGAAGCCAGTCGCGCTGCTGCTAAAATTAGCCGTGATCGTCTGCCGTTAAAGGTACTGTTTGCTTCTGATGAAGAACTTAACCGACATCAAACTAAACTGGCCGAAATCAGTAAAAAAAGTGGCGAAAACCTTAGTTGGTAAGCCACCTCTCTCTTTTATATTGTTCGTTCTCTGGCAGGTTTTCTTGCTAACGATCTGCTCAATTTAACAAATCTCGAACCCAAAAAATCATGGGAACAGGATCATCTTGCCTACGATGAAGGTTACCGAAATAAAACATCCGACCAATCCCAATGGGGTAAAAAGCTAACCTTCTTTAATCAAGGCAAAGCCATCGACATAAACTTTGTAGGTGTTTGGGATACGGTTGGTGCCTTAAGGGTACCTAACGATTTAGAGATACTCAATATCCTAGATAGTAAAAGTAAATGGGAGTTTCACAACACTAAACTCGGAAAACATATTAAAACCGCAAGACACGCCATGGCAGTGGATGAAAAACGGGCCAACTTTTCGGTTACACGCTGGGATAATGCCCGCAAGCACCCTGATACCAAAGAGGTTTGGTTTCCAGGTGTGCATTCCGATATTGGCGGTGGATATACCAATAGCGATCTGTCTGATATTGCGCTGGATGATTAACGAAAGTGAAGCCGTTGGCTTAACATTTCGACCTGAAGTGGTGGAAACTATCTGGGGCAACCCGCTCTGGGCGATTTACACAATTCGTACAGAGGGTTATTTGCACGATTGCGTTCCCGTCCCCGCAACATTGACTTAATTGCTCAGACCAATCAAAGACTGTGTTCACTCCAGCGTCCTTAATCGCCAAGCTATCTCCCCGATTAATTTTCCAAGTTATCACCCAACCCAGCCGCTTGAGTTGGGTGAAAAAATCACAATTGATGTCTTTGCTGACACTCGTTGGAATGAGACTGGGCTGTTTTGACAGACTGGACAGGCATATCAATTTTCGGCCACGGGTGAATGGAAAGACAGTATTGAGGCCTGGGATTGGAAAGGCACGGAGAATAATAAGTTAACGATTGGTGATATTATTCGCTCTGCAAGCTCCTTTTTTGGCTCGTTTGAGAGCATATTTAAAAAAAGTGACCGCAAATGAAAACAGTGATTTTTTGCTGACCAAACGAGTGGAGAATTTTAATTGCTTTACTTTGGTCGGTGCGATTGCCAACGATAAAGGCAAAAAAGGTGCGGTGGCCAACGATGGCAGTCCAAAATCCCATCAATATGTCGCACTGGCTGATTATGAGCATCAACCCTTAAAAATTAAACATTCGGGTTATCTGTACTGTTTTCCAAATGATGTTTGGGGATTGTATGAAAATAATGCCGGAAGTGTTCAGTTGACGATTGAACGAGTGCTCTAAAAAAGCGTCAAGTCACAACCCACTCTAAAACCAGCAGGCCTGCTGGTTTTAACTAATCTTTTAACACCCAAACTTAATACCGAAACTCGTCATCGGTTAACCTGAAACTGGTTGCTGACACACCAAAAGCTAAAGCCCAAGCAACGCATCAATCGCCTCATTTGCTAAAGCATCGACCCGCTCATTTTCAGGATGACCTGAATGCCCTTTTACCCAAAACCACTCAACCTGATGCGGTTGCACAGCGGCATCCAACCGTTGCCATAAGGCCTGATTTTTTACAGGTTGATTGGCCGCAGTTTTCCAGCCTTTACGCTTCCAACCTGCCATCCATTGCGTTATGCCATTTTTAACGTATTGAGAATCGGTCGTTATTTTCACATGACAGGGTTTGTTTAAGGTTTCAAACGCGACAATCGCTGCCATTAACTCCATCTGATTATTAGTGGCCTCTTTCTGATGCCCTTTTAACTCTTTAACATGTTGTTTGTATCGCAACAGTGCTCCCCAACCACCTGGCCCTGGGTTTCCTCGGCAACCGCCGTCAGTAAACATTTCAATGGTTTGCAAACTAACGCCCTTTTGATTCACATTTATTGGAATGAAGCGATTTACTATTGCGGTTGGAGACCACTTGATTACCTTTGGCAATATTTAGCCAAGGTGTTTTTTTCCAAGCCGCCCCCACCATTTTAGGGGAATCAATTCGTTTGCGCGCCACAATACAGTAGACATTACCAAACTGCAGGCCCATTCGACTGAGTGATTGTTCGGTGCGCTCCAACAAACGCCAACCAGCAATAGAATCACGGTCAGTGGTTCCAGTAAAACAGGATATGGTACTGAACTTTACCTGTTCAATATCGTAACCCAATACCTTTAACCACTCGATAACGCGACTGCTTCGCACTAAATTAGCCTCTCTAAACGCCTTCCCGTCTTTGCTTAGTTGAGCCTTAATGAGGGCGCAAGCCAAAGGGTTAAAACCGGTTAACACAATATGCCCCTCAGGAACCAAATTGGTATCAACTTGGCGCAACAGGTAATAAGGGTCATTTACGGTCTCTAAGGTATGCGGTAACACCGCAACATCAAGCGACTCTTTAGCAAAGGGTAAGAAGTCTAAGTCGGCTTTTACCCAATGAACTACTTTGCTTTTGGGATTTTCTGAAAGCTTTTGCAGGTTTTCAGACTGCCACTTTAACACCACACTCGGTTCAATTTGATCATCTACAATCAACTTATTCGAGACACGACTGCTCTGCATCCACTGATAATGAGCCGAAGCGCCTAACTGCACTAAATAATAGCCAAATAGATTGCTAATGGCTTTTTCAACTAAGATAGCTTCTTGGTTAAAAAGCTTTTGCCCTTTTGGTGTCAGATACCACTTTTGTAGAAATTGCTGAAAGCCTTGATTCATGCTGTTTTCCTAGCTTTTTTCTGCTCAAATAGATGGATGTTTGTTAGAATATCTTAAAATTTTAAACTAAGAACAGTAAGCGTGTATGAATATCATTGGCATTCCAGCACTCGTCGGAACGTATGACAACTATATTTGGGTACTCTCAGAATCTGAGCAGGCCTGGGTAATCGACCCCGGTGAATCAAGTCAAGTCATTGATTACCTTACCAAAAACAACTTAAAGCTTGCAGGAATTTTAATTACACACTTCCATCATGACCACGTCGATGGTCTCCCTGCACTTAAACAAGCCTTTCCAAATTGCCATGTCTATGGCTCTGAACAAACCGAAAACCCATACATCCAAACACGCCTCAAAACAGGCAGTCAAGTTACCTTAACCGACCACTTCACACTTAACGTTCTCAACACGCCTGGCCACACACATGATCACATCGCGTTTTATAACGATGAAGTGCTGTTTTGTGGCGATACCTTATTTACGGGTGGCTGTGGTCGAAAATTTAGCAGCACCTTCAAAGCGTTCGCTGAATCCATTCTAGCCCTGCGCGCACTTCCGGATAACACTGAGTTTTATTGTGCGCATGAATACACCCACAGCAACTTAAAGTTTGCAGCCTTAGTTGAACCGACTAACGCAGAACTTATCAAGCGCATTCACAATACTCATTTACACTATCCTGAAAATCTTACCCAAGCACAGTCGACGATTGCACTAGAGAAAGCCACCAATCCTTTTATGCGATTTGACGTCGAAACAATTAAGCAGCAATTACTGTTGCGAGGTGCAAAAGATAATCCAGAGAGTTTATTTCAAACATTGCGAGAATGGAAAGATCAACTTGACCAATCTGGTGAACTTGACGAAATCTCATTTACAAGTTTGCAACAAACCCAGTAGACCACGCTTTAGTAAATGCCTATCTTTGACTGCTTTTTGAACAGCTCACTCACAATTACATTAATTAACCTAATTTAAAAAGAATTTTATAAAATATGCGAAACACATCAAACACGCATTGCGCATTTTCTACAAACATTCAAAGCCCAATTAAACCGCTTTTAATTGCCTTATTAGGTTTAAGTAGTTTTGGCCTTTTAAGCGGTTGCAGTCAACTTCCTAAGTCATTTGATAACAGCAGTGAACTCCAAGTAACGACCTCAAACAACACCGATCTTAAAGCCAAAACCTTCAATGCCCCCACAGCCTCACCTGACACCCGAATATTAGGACTAGACAGCAAAGAAGAGATACATCAACGCGCTATTACCGAACCTAAATTGTTAGTTGAACAAGTCACTGCACCCATCATTTATGAGGATGTCTGGGATGAAATTGCCAGCAATCTCACATTAGGTGATGCCCATTTTGATGATTTTTCAAGTTACGTGGCTTTCTATCAAAAAAGGCCAAAACATTTAAAGCGCGTTTCAAAACGCGCTCAACCCTATTTACACTACATCTTTTCAGAAGTTAAAAGCCGTAACATGCCGTATGAAATGGCGCTGTTACCCATTATAGAAAGTGGTTTTCAAGTCACCGCTAAATCACATCAAAGTGCCTTAGGTTTATGGCAATTCATGCCGCAAACGGGTCACCTGTATGGTTTAGAAAAAAACTGGTGGTATGAAGGCCGTCAAGATGTGGTGCAAAGTACCGATGCCGCTCTGACTTATCTTAAAAAGCTTTACGATTTAAATAATGATGACTGGTTATTGGCNCTTGCCTCATACAATGGTGGAATTGGCAATGTCTGGAAAGCGGTTAAAAAGTTCCAAAAAAAGAACCCCACTGTTGAGAANCCATCGTTTTGGCAGATTCGTCCCTATCTTCCTAAAGAGACGCAACATTATGTTCCACAACTGTTGGCGGTAGCACATACTTTACAAAATAGAGAAGCGTTCAATCAAGAATTTGAACCCATCAGCAATACCGCCTACTTTGAAGTTATTAAACTCGACAAGCAAATTGCGCTTGATAAAGTCGCTTCGTTATCAGGCACGCCGGATGCGGTTTTAGCGCAGCTAAACCCGGGTTACTTACGACCTGCAACCCCCCCCAATGGACCACACAATATTGCGTTGCCCATTGAGCAAGTTGCGATATTTCAACAACAACTCGCGGCTGATGGTTCTGTCTTTGACATTCAATGGACTAAACATAAAATTAAAAGTGGCGATACACTGAGCGAAATATCCCAAAAATACAAAACCTCCACCAGTGCTATTAAGAAACTCAACAATATGCGCAACAGTTCTATTAGAGTTGGTAAAACACTCCTGATACCGCTACCTCAACAATACGCTAAAACGTTTAATGTCGACACCCAAGCGAAACAACGTTACAAAGGGCCAAAATTTGCACACACGGTTAAAGCTGGGGAATCTTTATGGGCCATTGCACGCTATTACAACACGGATACAAAAACATTAAGTCAGTGGAATAATATTGGCGTTCGCACCCCCTTACAAACGGGTCAAAAGCTGGAAATTCGTTCTGACCAGTATGGCCACCAACAAAGCTATACCTTAAAAGCAGGTGAGAGTTTATGGACAGTCGCTCAAAAGTTTGACGTTACGACCGCTGAGTTAAGTAAATGGAACAATATTAAACAGAGTCAAACACTGCAACCTGGTATGAAATTAAGCGTTTGGCTCCCTAAATCGGATAACCGTACAAACGCTCAGCAAAACATGACCGCTTTGCTCGAAAGTAAAAAATATAGACGTTATACTGTTAAGTCGGGTGACAACTTGTGGGATATTGCAGTGGCTAATAAAGTATCTACTCAAGTGATTGCAGCTTACAATGCCATCCCTGAAAAAGCATTCTTAAAACCAGGACAGGTTCTCAAAATACCCTATGTTCAAAACACCTAAACACGTCATTCAATGGAGTGAACACAACATCGATGTTTGCACTCCAAAAAGGTTGGTTAAAATAGACATCAAATCATTCATTAACCGAGTCTTGTTACTGTTGCTACTTTCAAGCGCCAGTCATGCCTCAACGGCGCTGACCGAAAATCAACAAGATTTTTTAAACGCTTATCAAGCAATAAAAGCCAATGACCGGCCCACTATTGCCAAGTATAAAGCTAAGTTAAAAAACTATGAACTTAGCCCTTATCTGCTCTATCACGATTATCGTTTGCATTTTAACTCCACCCCGTCTCTACTAATA
>JGI10211J34971_10001773_pt1 | contig 17725 bp, 22 predicted proteins | sample Etolagsediment_FD_34971 | JGI IMG/M metagenome (IMG submission 34971) | reverse complement strand
GACGTGTGGGGAACAAGACCCCTACGTAGAAGATTCAATTTTATAAAAAGCGGACGTGTGGGGAACAAGACCCCTACGTAGAAGATTCAATTTTATAAAAAATTATTTTGATTTTTTTTGCGACATAAAACTGTTAATGGTTACTCCTTGAGAATATAATTTATCAAATATATAACCCAAAAAGATTCCAAAAATAATTATAAAAGGAGTTTTGAATAAAACAGATAATATTGAAAAAAATACATAAGACACTATAATTCCAAGTATCATAAATATAACAAAATTTTTATTAAATATTTTTCTTGCTTTATCAAGAGACATGTTTTCTATTACATTTTTTACTCTATCCATATGTTATTACTTTATATTTTTTATTGAAAATAATTGTCTTTTAGTGGCATAACATTTGTATTTCCTCTTTGTCCTTTAGTTTGATAAACTTCTTTCCATGGGGACATTAAATCATTCTGATTTCTATTCATTACGCCTTCATAATATTGCTTATATTCTGGATCAATTTTATATGTAGTTGGACAGCCACCAAACGTTTCAGTTAAGTTATCAAGTTTAAAAATAATGAGAGATCCTACAATGCATACTAATATCAAATAGACTATTTTATAAATAATAGTTAAATTAGGATTAAATAAAGACATAATGAAACTAATTAAGAAAGATAATCCAATTAGGATTAATGAATATAAACTCATCATCTTAGTAGTATCTTTTGGAGTAAATTGGTTGGCCAACATAGTTCCGAAACCAGCAACAAGTAGCAAATGTGCAAGGATTAAACCATAATGTATTGCGATATTTCCACCTTTCATATACTATTTTTTAAGATAAAAAATTCAAACAAACGTAGTATTGGATGTAGTACGGAAAAATGTTCTGTATGAATCTTTGTTCAAACAACTGGTGGTATTCTTATAATTACTATATAAGTATTTTTGTATTTGCAAAACTACTTTCAATAATCTTGCCATTTTAGATCTAGTATCATGCATGAAAACATACATATCGTGTTGTTGTGCAAATGAAACTCTGTTATTACTAATAGAACCATAAGTATTCCATGTAATAGCAAAAGGACATCCACATTTTTCATAATTAACATAGTTAAATGCTAATTGACATTGATTAAAAAAAGAAATAAGACGAGAAATAAGAACTTCCTCTGTGCAGACGAGTTCATTAAAAATATTAATTATTTCAGTTTCACTTTTCAATTGTCCATTTTCAATAAATTGTGGAGGAATTAAATTAAGATCCAATTGCATTACAGATGCAAGACTGGTTTTGTAAATGCCATAATAAGCCTTATTATATGCACTTCTTATATGTAATAGATTACTCATATTATATATAATTGTAATAAAAAAATGTTAATGTCTCGATTATTCGTCAGAATCACTGTTGTCTATATCATAGTAAAATTCATCTTCCAATTCAATTTCATCCAATTCATTCAATTTATATTGTTCTTCTACAATTTCATCAATATTATCATAATAATAATCTTCAAATTTCTTTAATTCAAAAATATAATCATAAACTCCAAGCAAAGTTGCTTTAAAGTCTTCTACATATCCCTTAAATTCATTAGGAGTAGGTTTATTATGATAACCAATATCATTAATTCGAAAATATACACAAAGTTTATTGTTTTCATTTGTTAATATAATTTCAACTTCACTATTATAATCATTTGTGAAGCTTCCTTCTTTATAATCCTCGAATTTAAGGTCTAATTTAATCAATCGACCGTTTTTATGGTCTTTATAAAACATTTCATCAAATTCTATATAGATATCATTATAAGTCCATTTGTGAATCATATAACCGTCAAACCAATTGATAATGGTGTCGGTTTTACAATCCCCGAAGGATTCCATTTCTAATGTAGAAATAGAAACTTTTGAGAACGTTTGGGCGCAAAGAGTGCGTAAAGTGAGCGTTTAGGAACACTGGTGGGCCAAAAAAGTGGCAGAAGCGAAAGTGCTGAGAGAGCTGTTTGAGAGAGTTTTGAAAGTCTTAAAAGAGCGAAAAAAGTTTGTCTGTAAATAAAGTACTCATTATACCTTTAAGTTTTCCAAATTATAAAAAAATCATTTTTGAAATTTTGCATGGAAAATTACAAGCTGGTTAAGCCAGATTTTACTATTTTAACAGGAACTAATGGTCTATCATTTGCATCAGTTTTCATATTCTCTATTTCTTCAATTATCTCATAACCCTCTAAAATAACCCCAAATACAACATGTTTCCCGTCCAAATGAGGTGCTGGTCCAGTCAAGATAAAAAACTGTGATCCGTTGGTATTTGGACCACTATTAGCCATTGATAAAATACCCGGCTGATTATGCTTTCCCTCAAATGATTCATCATCAAATTTATCTCCATAAATAGACATTCCACCAGTACCATCTCCATTAGTAAAATCTCCACCTTGAATCATAAAACCCTTAATAACTCTATGGAAAAATGATCCTTGATAAGCGGGTACTCCACCATTAGTAAATCCTTTGGAGCACAAGTATCTGAAGTTCATGCAGGTTTTTGGGGCGATATCATCAAGTAATTCGAATACAACTCTTCCTTTAAATTCATCTCCTATAAAGATTTCGAAAAAAGGATAATTATTATTTTTATCTATATTAAGCTCTTTCCGCCTTTCATCATCTGGTGTTAATTGTACTCCGGCTACTATATTAGACTCTTTTTCGGCTTCAATAGCCTTTATTTCTTCTTTTTCAAATCCAAGAAGTTGTTTTGGACCTTTCCAAAAACGTTTATATAAATAAACAGCAATTATAATAATAACTATGCCTACACTGGCTATAATTAAATTTTTTTTTGTAAATATTGTCATTATATATTAATATTCGAATTTCTTCAAATTATTTGAACTCAAGTGTATATTGAAGCGAATATATATTATATTCATAGGAATCACTATCTAAATTTATATCATCATTTGATATTATTCTGATAATATTATTTGGTCTTTCAATATTTTTATGATCATATGTATGGTTAAAATAATTATTAGCTCTTAAATATGAATCATATACACCAACTATTTTAGTATTAAAACTATTTATGGGTATAAAATCATGTTGTAATGGATTAACATTCATTTCAGTATATATCCATATGAATTTCAGATTAATTCTGTTCCAAAGCTCCTTACATGTCGAACTAAAGAGAATAAATTGCTTATCGCCGCAATATTGAAATACTAATATCAAACAATCGTAAGGAATCATTTTTTATTAAATATATTATAATTGTGTATTGGCTGAAAAATAAATCAGTTTTTAAAAAAAAAATGATTAAAAAAATATTAATTCATAATTTATTACTAAATCATAAAAAAAAGCATCATGGAGCTACATAAAGGTTATATTATGCAAAATGAACAATTTTATATGAACGTTTCCCCTGATAAAACCAAAATAGTTACCATTAGAGGAAATGAACAATTCAAAATGAAAATATTTAAGATTTATTATGATAAAATTGAATTAATCCAAGAAGCTAAATTACTTCTCAAAAGATTTAGAGGACCAACAGTGACTAATCTTCAAATTAATGGTAATTATGTCTTTTTCAAGCATTTTCCTCATTTACTGGTTTATTCAGTCGAAACAGGGAAATTAGCAATGAAATTCAAGCTTCAATCATCTCATAAACATGATGATATGTATAATGAAGATGGACATAAAAGCCAGATTTCAGTAGATCAATATCATGATATCACATGTTTTATCATTTCGGATGATGGTAGTAAAATGCTAGTGGGATCTGAATATGCTCCTCCTCAACCAGATTCGGATGAAGAGGATTATTTGGAGGATCTTTCCTATGTTACACCTAATATCTTCCTATTTTCTCTTACTTATGACGGAAAAATCAGATATCGCCTAGAAAAGACATATAATAATCAGGGAAATATAGTAACAAACATTTGTTTCTCTCATGATAATACTAAATTTGCTTTTCAGTCAGACGATGGATTTATCAAAGTTCGTAACCTAGAAACAGGCAAACAAACGAATGAAAATCAAAGAATTGTTCTATTTTCTGATAAAGAAAAAACCACAATAAAATTTTCAAGAGATAATAGATATTTGATATCAACAAATGTGGGATTTTATCCAACAATATCAATAATTGATCTAAATAACGAAAAAGAATATTTAACGAGTCCATATATTGCTGATCATGTTGGTAATATTGATATACTGGATAATGTATCTGTTACATATACGAATAATGTTCTCAAACAGTATCTTTTAATAATTGAAAATCCAGATGAAGATGGTGTATATATTCATCATTTTCCAATGAGTTATGGTATGATGAATCATATTAAATCGGTGCATTGTATTTCAGAAATAGATCCAAATCTAATGAATAATTTCTATCTATTTCTTTTTGGGAAAAAAATTGGTTCTAGTGATGTTAATAAACTTATTTTTGATTATTACAAGTCACAAACAATGCGATTTATGGTTTTATTTAATGATGGTAAAATCAGAATGATTGATGTCAGGAAAAAATAATTATTTAATTTATAATATTATATTAAGAAGGTGGGATTTTACCATATTTTTTCTAAATTTTCTTCAATAATATTCAGAAAAAGTCTTTCTCGCAAGCTTTTTTCATATTCATACATGGTCTTAACATAAGCACAAAAATGTCTCCAAGATCCGATTTCATCATCTTCTTGCCATTTCAAAAGCGCTAATCCATAAGGTCCATAATTAAATTTTTTAATAATATTCTGCATAAATGATACTTTTGCCATTTCTGGCCAGTTTTTCCCAGAAACTTTTTTGGCCATAGTAAAAGCCATGATTTGACCATGACTGGACAGAATTTCTAGGAATTTCTTTTCCATGATTTTTATAAAAGTTAATAAAATAAAGATTTCAATAGAAAGATTAATCAGTTTTTTCAGGAACATCAAGATTATCGCTCAAAACCTGATTACAAATCATTTTATAAAAAATATATGGAAAACTATTTAAGTTATTATATATTCAGTTTTTATAGATGTCTAATAATGATAGATATTATTATAGTCGACACACCAGAAATTGTTACTATTCCGAGTTATGGCAAGCATATATCTATGATTATTATGAAAATGATAGTTTTCCGATGTTTGGATGGGTAAAACCCTGTTATTATTGTAATTATGTTGGATCATCGTTCATGACCAGAGTATATATGGATAAAACCATTATCATACACGCATGTCGTCGATGTATAAAAAAACATAAATACAATATTGCCAAAGAAAAAGTAATACATAAATGCCTCAAAAACGCAATTTATATAACACCTGATCCAGAAGATTTTATAATTTCATAATAATAATTCTCTTAAAATCCACTAGCATTTCCATAAGAGAATTTATTATTTGTTGATATGCACTTTGCCTTTTAGAAATATAGATTTTAACAGTTACGATTGTGTTTCTCTTCTGATTATTAGCAATCATTTCCACTAATAATGTATTTCTAAATATTATATATTTGGCAATATTGCCTGATTTGACATATATATTAACAATAAATATATTGTTAATAAGTTTTTTAGTTAAAATAAAACTACCCATATATTTTTTCATAAACTGTTTTTAAGCCTGGTGTTTTCTTATCTATGTTTTTTATTTAAGGTTTTTTCCAGCACCAATAGTCAAATAGATGATATCGTTGTTAGCAATGCTTATTGGCAATTTGTAAGTGGATTGGGAAGTTTTCCAGCTACTCTTGCCACAGCACTGTTCTTGAGATAATTACAATAAATCATTTTAAGTTCCTCACCTGTGAATTTAGCGCGAATTCCACCAACACACGTTGATGTTAATTCAGTGGGAATAGTAAAAACCTTGCAATAATTCTTGAATTGAGCATAATTGACAATAGCATATTTGAAAGAAGAAAGAACATTGACAAAGAAATCACTATATTTCATATAATAATAAGCAATTTGTTCGTTTGTTGATAAATCCTGACTGGTCATATTGCAATATGTGGGTTTATTAGGATATTGAATACCATCATTGCTATTCTTATTGGGGCATGCCCAAAGAGTTGGAAGACCTTTAAGGACACGCATAAGATAAGTTCTTTGGCTATAATCAATGTTTCTTGCACAAACGAGGGGATTGAGGTAAAGGTTGAGACGACCGGAACCTCCACTAACTTTATTCATATTGAGAACGACACAGTAGTTTTTGCCTCTATTATAGTATTCTCTGGCCATTTTCTTGGCTCTAATCACATCATAAATAAAATCAGAATGCTTGAGGATCTGGTAAAAGAAAGTTAGTAACTGAACTTTATCGGATGCTTCTTTATTACTTGCTACACACGTATAAAAATTTTGAACAGTTTTATTTGTAGCGCAGCAATTTGTGCCAGCCGCTAATGAACTTGGATTACATGTTGTGGTCATTATATTATATACAATTATTTTTTTTTCTAAAATCAGAGACAAAGAGGAAATATTGTATATTTATTTTGATAATGTTTTTTGTTTTGTAAGTAATATTGATGAAAATTAATAACATCTTTGCCCATGAGTTGAATTTGTCTCTTTTCAAAGAAATCGGTTGGTAATATCATATTATAAACATATGTTGTGACATTTACTTTGTGTTTATAAGCATTTGCAACACTAATGAATAGATTAGTAAAGAATTGTCTATTTTTGAAATAATAATAGTAGTATTGATCTACTTTAGAATAATTTTGTACTTCTACTATATTTTTGCTCATTAAACTCACTATTTCTTTTCCTGAATATCTTTTTTGAATATCAGTTTTGGGAATTTTCAAGATGTAAAAATAGTCTTTGCATTGATTGAAATATGATTGTGCATTATAAACGGATTTAATTAATTTTTCTATAAAGTCTCTATGTCCTAACAAAGTGCAAAAAGTCTCTAAGAAAATAGTATTATCATTCATTATAACATCTTCCATTTATTAAACCACAATAATTTTTATATAAAAGTTATACTAATAATAAAAAAAATGAATTTAAATTCCATTTGAATTCTATTTGAATTTAAAAATATATAACTATTAATATTATAATGACCGACTACAAGCTAGTAAAACAATTATATAAAATCAGAAATACATCTCTAGAAATGATTGAAGATAGAGGATATAAAGTGCCTGATCACGTTAAAAAGCTTCAATTTGAAAACTTCAGGATCTTATACGAAACTAAAAATATTAATATCCTTTTTGATGATGATGATAAGCATGTCTATCTCTATTACCATATTGATGACACTAAAAATTTAGGAAAAAATGATTTGAAAACATTAGTCAAGAATATTCATGAAGAAACTAAAGATCTTAAAACTCTAATTATCCTAGTTCTCAATGGAAAACCCAATGCTTCGGTTAATAATGAACTTCAAGGTGATCTTTATAAATATACAGAGATTTTCCAAAGAAAACATTTAGTATTCAATGTATCTAAACACATTTTAGTTCCTAAACATATTCCTCTCACTAAAGATGAAAAAGCAGTCATTTTGGAAAAATATAACGTAACAGAAGATCAACTTCCTAAAATCAAAATTGATGACCCTATGGCGAAGTATTTTGGTATGAAATTGGGCGATGTATGCAAAATCATGCGTGAAACTCCTTATTATCGTATTGTAGTAAGCGAAGTTTAAAATCTCATTAGCATTTTACCAAGAAAACATGACTTGGAAGCTAATTGATATATGATCATAATTATTGCTAATAAAGAGAATATTGAAAAAACGAATTTACCTATAAAAATATTGATGACTAATCCGGCAATTAAAATAAATAGAAACATAATTTGCATATATTGTTGCATTCCGCATTTGATGGTATATTTTCCTTTTTCAATCGATGCTTCTTTAATATCTTCTAATTTTCCATAAATGACATTTTCATTATCTTTAAAATGTCTTTCTTTAACTAATTTACTTCTATTAGCGCTTCTACAGACTAAATATATTTGATCTGTTTCAGATAATTTATTTATATAATCCACATTGAAAATTACATTTCTCATGGGTATATTAATTATTTGAAGTGAATCAGATACTAATTGTTTTTCTTTTAATTCATGTTCTTCTCTAATGTCAATTACAATCATTTTATAGTAATATTATGATATAAAAAATACAATACTTATTCTTTGTCCTACACTCTTTTTAGTTGCCATTATTGCGTGTTTATATTCTTTATTGAACTTTTGTGTAAAATAGAATGAATCTCCATCTTTTAGATCAAAACCTGTTGATTTTTTGGTTAAATCATTCTTTATCCTAAATTTCCGAGTAGAACCGAGAGACAAGGTAAATACATCTTTATTATAAGAATCTTTATGGTAGGGGTTTTCTTTTGGCCATTTTCATATAAGTTAAAAAACATTGATTTAATAGTTTTATTTAATTTGTATTTGTCTAGAAGTTGGTTTCCAATATCTACTATTTCATTCATTAGCTCTACATCTTTATTTGGTATATAATGATAAACTTTACGAAGATTCATGAAATTATACCATGGAAGTCTGATTAGTTTATTAAAGAGATATTTAGATACATTTTGATCGATTGATTTGGGAAAGTATTTGTAATCCTGCATTTTATATTTAGTTTGATGTGGATATTTTAAGTGAATTTGAAAATCATTTTTTTATAATAATATCCAAAAACTGAATTTTTAGATACTTAGAGATTCACCAACATTATATCAATATGTATAATTATTGTAATCAGTGTCACAAAAGTATGAAAGTAAATAATTTCGACAAAAAGAAAAATGGAGATTATTATACTAGATGTAAAGTATGTCGAGATAAACATAATAAAAAAGAAAAGAGTAAATATATTAAAAAAAAATGTTCAAGACAAAGTTTATGCAATGATGATAATTGTAAAGAATGTTTTGATAAAAGTTTAGCATCATTTGATGGTATAACTAATAATGGAAAGAAAAAAATTGATTGTTGGCATTTTAGTAAGAATGGTAATTTGAAACCAAGGAATGTTTTCAAGGCATCTCATAAGAAATATTGGTTTAAATGTGATGGATGCAATCATGATTTTGATATGGCATTAAATCATTTAACATGTAGTATGAAATGGTGTTCATATTGTTGTATTCCTAGTCAAAAATTATGTAATATTGATAGTTGTAAAATGTGCTTTAATAATAGTTTTGCTTCTTTAAAAGATAAAACTGAAAATGGAAAACTAAAAGTTAATTGTTGGAATTTAGATAAAAATATTATAACATCCCGAGAAGTTTTTAAAGGATCAAACAAAAAATATTGGTTCAAATGCAATGAATGTAAACATGATTTTAATATGTCATTAAAAAGTATTTCATGTAGTGAATCTTGGTGTAATTATTGTTCTAATAATAATCTTTGTGATAATAATAATTGTAAAATATGTTTTAATAAAAGTTTCGCGTCATATAATGGTAAAACTAGTAAAGGAAAATTAAAAGTCGATTGTTGGAATTTGGAAAAGAATATTATAATACCCAGAAAAGTATTCAAGGCATCGTGTGTCAAATATTGGTTTACATGTGATGAATGTAAACATGATTTTAATATGTCATTAAAAAGTATTTCAGTAAAAAAAACATGGTGTAGTTATTGTTCTAATAATAATCTTTGTAATAACAATAATTGTAAAATATGTTTTAATAAAAGTTTCTCATCATATAATGGTAAAACTAGTAAAGGAAAATTAAAAGTCGATTGTTGGAATTTGGAAAAGAATATTGTAATACCCCGAAAATTATTTAAAGCATCGCATGTAAAATATTGGTTTACCTGTGATGAATGCAATCATAATTTTAATACAGCATTACACAAAATAATAGTTGGTTCATGGTGTCCCAAATGTAAAAATAAAACGGAATTGAAGTTATATAATTGGTTATTGAAACAAAAACATGTTAAACAAGTTGAAAGAGAATATAAGCCAAAATGGTGTTCAACTAAATTTAAGACATCTGATGGAATGGATGGTAAATATCAATATAGATTTGATTTTTTAGTGATATTTGATAATGGAAAAAAATTAATTATTGAATTAGACGGAAGACAACACTATGAACAAGTAAGTAATTGGGAAAATCCATTTTTGATTCAAATAAGAGATAAATACAAGGAATTCAAAGCTTTCAAGAATAATATTCCATTAATTCGATGTTGTCAACCAGATGTATATTCAGATAAAAATAAATGGAAAACAAAGTTAAAAAAGCAATTAAAGAAATATTCAAACTAAATTAAATTTTTTGGCTAATTCCAGAACAAATTTTTCTAATTTGCTTATACGAGTTAATAAGTTCTTATATGTGGATTCATCAATAAAAGGCTCACCCGAATCGCCTTTATCGCCTTTTTCACCTTTTTCGCCTCTATCGCCTTTTTCGCCTTTTTCGCCTTGTTTTCCGGTTAAACCGCGTGCTCCGGGCACTCCCTGCAAGCCTCTTTCTCCACGGTCACCTTTTTCACCTTTTTCGCCTCTTTCACCCCTTTCGCCCCTTTCGCCTTGTTCTCCGCGTTCTCCGCGGTATCCTCTTGCTCCAAAATCCCCTTTTGCACCTTTTATGCCTTGTAAGCCTCTTTCGCCTTTTTCGCCTTTTTCGCCTTTTTCGCCCCTGTAACCCCTAAAACCGCGTACTCCGCGCTCACCTTTTTCTCCAACATCTCCTTGGTCGCCTTTTTCGCCTTTATCGCCTTTAACACCTTGTTCTCCTTGTTCGCCACGTACTCCGCATTTTCCTTCTTCACCCTGAGGCCCGCGTTCTCCACGTCGATAAACAACACTTGGAATATTTTCACTAGACCAAAAATTATCGACTTTATTTTCCAATAATTTAATATTCATTGTTAATTCATCAATCATATCAGCATCAGTTCTGTTTTGTTTTTTCAAGTTATTATAATAATTTATCATAGCTCTATTCATATTATTTATATTAAATCGATAAATTTAATATAAGTGTTTATCCGCAAGAAAAAAAATTATTTTTATTACTATATAGTAGTATGGTAGATAACGTAATAGCAGACAATATTAATTTGCTCGGTGAAAATGTTAATGAATTATGGAAAAGGCTCAGAAGAGAAATTGGTAATCCATCCATTCCACCAGACAATAATACCATTAAAAAAAGAAATGGAAAACTCACATATATTCAAGGTGGAGGTACAAGTAATGAACTTCCTGAGCTAACTTATTATAATGGAATTGCATCAGGTAATGACAATACTGTATCTGATTCAGTATATTCAGTAATAGGAGGAGGTAGTGCTAATTCCATATCCAGTTCTAGCTACTCAGCAATATTAGGAGGACAGCTTAATGAAGTGACTTCATCAAGTGATTATAGCTCCATTGGAGGAGGTAATGAAAATGTAATTGACTCAGGCCAATATAGCTCAATAGTCGGTGGAGAAGCAAATACAATTTCCTCAAATTATTCAACTATTCTAGCAGGTCTAGGACTTACAACTTCTGATGATTATCAAACAGCAATGGGCAAATATAATAATATTTCGTCAAATGATCTTGTATCAGTTGGTTATGGTAGTTCAGCAGGAAGTAGAAATACTGTATTTAATATTGATAAATCAGGAAATGTTGTCATTGAGGGTTCTGTTTCTGCATCATCATATGTCGGGATCAGTGGAGGAGCATCACCGGATGAAATCACAATCAATACTAATTCAAATGGATCATTAAGTTACATTCAAGGTGGAGGAGCAAATAATGATCTTTCAGGGACATATCCCGGAATTGCTAGTGGAGACAGTAATACGATTACAGGCAATTATAGTTTCATCGGAGGCGGAAGTGGTAATGAAATTACAGGAAGCAATTCGGTAATTGGAGGTGGTGAAGCCAATACTGTATCTGGATCAGATTTAGTTATTGTTGCAGGATTTAATAATACCGTAACAGGTTTTGACAGTTTAATATTTGGAGGAACCACCAATGAAGTATCTGGAAATAATTCAGTGTTGATTGGAGGAGTAGGTAATAATATTGACGATAATAAAAATGTATTAGTCGGAGGAACAGATAATACCATTACCACTGGGCAGAATAACTTGCTTGGTTGTGGAAGAGATAATATAATAACCACTGGAGATTTTAATTTCATAGGACAGGGATCAGGAAGCACAATTTCAGGAAGTTCATATAGTTCTATTGGATGTACTCAAACAAGTAGTATTAATAATTCTAATTATTCTATTATTGGTGGAGGTCTTACCAATAAAATAAGTGGTGGATCAGTAAATTCTATTGGAAGTGGTAATTCGAACATTGTTTCTAATTCATATTATAGTTATGTTCAAGGTGGGGCAGATCATCTTATAACAGGTTCTTATTATGGTGGTATTGGTGGTGGTATCAGTAATGAATTAAATGATACAAATTATTGTTCAATAGAAGGGGGTTTTCATAATACAATATCTGACAGTACAAATTATAGTTCATTGATTGGTGGATATGATAATACTATTTCTAATAGTAATTATGTTTTTATAGGTAATGGAAGAGATAATACTGTATCAGGAAGTTCATACGGCTTTATAGGTGGTGGTAATGACAATACAGCTGATGCAGATTATACATTTGTCGGAGGTGGTCAAGGAAATAGCGCATCTGAAGATCATGGATTCATAGGAGGCGGTCAAAATAATATAATTCATGGTGGTGGTGTCCATCCTGCTACTTATAGTGGTATTTGTTCTGGATTTGATAATACAATGAGTTATTCAGCATATAGTTTTATTGGAGGAGGAAGTGGCAGTTATATTGTTGGTAGTTGTTCAGTAGTTTCAGGTGGTCAAAATAATGGTATTGGTAATCATTTTTCTTTTGTTGGATCAGGACACAGTAATTATATTGGTGCAAATTATTCGTTCATAGGAGCAGGTGAAAGTAATAGTATTGTTTTAGGAGTTGGTATTGGAAATGGGACATCATATTCAGCCATTGTAAGTGGTCAACATAATAGAATATCACAATCGACTCATTCTGGAATAAATTCTGGTCAATCAAATAGCATAGTTGAATCTGAATTTAGTTTTATTGGTGCTGGAGACAGCAATTCCATTTCAGCATCTGATTATAATTTTATTGGTGGTGGTCAATCAAATTCTATTACTCATAATAACTCTTCTCTCTTGGGGACTGGTCTCAAATCAACAACTGTTTCTTCAACACATTTAGGAAACTGGAATGTATCCAACTCGAATTATTTGTTTTCGGTTGGACAAGGCACAAATGATGCTACCAGAAGAAATGTTTTAACTGTCGATCTATCCGGAGGAACTTATACGCTTTGGTTTGGTGATGTTTCAGTTGCTTCAACAACCACACTACTCTCATCTTGAAGAGGTATTTCAAATCCAATTGAATCCATACCTTCTTTAAAAACTCTCATAAATTCATTATCACTAAATTTCTCTTTCACTAAATTATGTATTTTTTCAATATCTTCATCTAGTATATCCGGATCTTGTTCATAAAACAATATTCTATTGGCAACATCAACAGGATCAGCCAAACCAATTCTGGGACTTAAATGATAATGATATCTCTTTAAAATTATTGGATTAACTACCTTTATATCTCTGTATTTAGTCCCATCTTCATTTTTCAACATACATACGTAATTATAAGTTTCCATAATTACTGATGGATCACATGATATAATAATCTGAATTTGATCAGGTATTCTCCCTGTCCTATCTAACATCTTAATAATTCCATGTGCATATCCCATTGTCCTTGTATGTGCAATGATCTTTAATCCATTAATACCTGTATTATTGGTATATTCTTCTTTTATTTCATCTTTTCCTCTTGCGGAAACAACTATTGTTTCTATTTCCATAGAAATATTAGTAAACATATTTACAAAATCCATTTTCTTTTCATGAATCCCATTATTATTATGATATACTCCATAATATTTACTTCCCATTACGATATCTTTTATACTGTTATTATCTCTTATCATTGACGCAGGATACTCTTGTATATCCATCAAAAAGTTTTCTCCTGATATATCGGAAAATATATCCTTAAACGAAGTATAATTGGGAACTAGAGTTAATTTCTTAGCTAAGGCCATTTCAAATGGAAAACAACCAAAACCTTCTCCATCCGTCATATTAATTGCAATATCCACAATATTAAACATTTCATTAAGTTCTTCAATAGAAACTTTTTGATAATATAGTTTAATGGCAGTTTCAGGAATATAATTATCTTTGCACATTTTTTGAATCATTGGGCCTAGTTGAAAACCACGGGAATGATTAAATTCATTCTTTTCCGCACTATTAATTGAATTAGTCTTAATAAAAAGCATTGCATTCTCATTTAACTTATAATAGATGGAAAAAGCTTCTAATACTAAATCCCAACGTTTTCGAATAGAGTTAGCATTAAAAGCACCCACTACGAATCTATCAATATTTTCTTTTCCCAAATATTTCTCTCGCAAGTATTTCACGACGCCTTTATCTAAGCTTCTAAATTTAGGATTATTTACTATGTGATGAAGGGTTATGACTGGTACTTTATCACCATAATAATTAATAATTTCTTTTCGAGTAAATTCGGTTGGAGTAAATATAAGATCACAATTGAGTTTAATAGATTCTACTGTTATATTACCATAGTCTAATGGAATATAAGGAACTAGAAGACCATTATATTTTGGTTTCATTCGATTAATTGTTTGAAACATCGCATTTATTTGTCCATTATCATATAACATGAAAACACAATCAGGCATTACATTTTTAATTATTTTTTCAATAGAAAAGTATCCATTAACATAATTTTTATAAAAATCATGATCGTGTTTATTTGTAATGGGTATATCATCTAATACAAAAATTCGTTCAGATGCTAAGCCAGTCATTTCAGATAAATCTACTTTTAATAATGATTTACAAACACCAACAATGAATACATATATATCAATCCTATCATAATCAATTTTATCCTTAAACACTCTAAATATCTCATATGATACATCACTAAAGCTAATTCCTCCACCCATAGGGGCTATATATAACAATCGTTTATTTTCCATAATATATTTTAATAAATAAAAAAGCTTCATAAAATAAACCCATTCGATTTTTATCTTCTACTTTTACTTTTATCTAATCCTATTTTATTATGGACAACCAATTAATAGATAGAAGACTTCCTGAAAACCAAGGTGTTTTCGATGTTCCTTTTTCCTCTTCTCAAACTCCATCAGTCCCCAATCCGGTGGATTATGGAAAGCTTAGTCTTGGTGTAAAGCCTAAACATAAAACTGAAATGGATTTGGCATTATGTAATACTCTTCCTCCTGCTCCGAGAAGTCAGCTTGTCAATTATCCTCCTGAAAACACTATGTGTCCGGATGATAATCCGTTACCATATTTAAAGGACACTTGTTATCTAGTAAATAATAAGGCTCAGGGTGTGGTTGGTTTAGTTTGTAATGGTCCTGGACAATCTGGGAATGCAAACTTTTATAGAGGCAATCAATTTTCGAATGGTTACGAATGGGTTAATCAATATGCATATGATGGTACAAAACAACTTGAATACAGTCCTGACGCTGCCGCTAGGTACACCGATGAATTTCCGGTTCAACTTGACGAGTTGCGTCGATCTTTTGGATCGGTTCAATCCTCATATCAACTCTCTAATCCAACATTGATATATAAAAAGCCATATACATATCCTTCTGGAGAATTTATTAGAAGTAAGGATCCAAGATATAGAACTTATCCTCAGTTCAATAATTATACTGCAAATGGTTTTCCCATTTACACTTATCCATATAAAGATTTAAATACCAAATCTGCTGATCTGATGGAAACTTTTGCGGATCTACCAAGCAAAATAGTTAATAATAATACAATTATAATGTCAGTTCTTGTAGCCCTCATCCTCGTTTTATTTGTATATTACATTAGAAAACACTGAATTAGTAATACAATATTTAATGTACATGAAACACCTAATAAGAAATATTTCACTGAATTACTGTTTTTCTCTTTCCTAATCGTTTTACTTGGAAACTTAATAATATTTTGAATATTAAGTATTCGTTTTTCTCCTTCTTGTAAAGAATGTTTTTCTACAATTGAATGATCGGTTTTCTTAACTATTTCGTGTTCTTCCACGGTTTCTTCTATTTTAGTTTCATTATCTCCTACTACAAGTGGTTTCTTCTTTTTTATAGTTAATGATGGTTTTTGCGGCGGTGAATGATTAACTTTTTTTCCAAGTTTCCCTCCGAGCATTCCTTCAAGTTTATCTTTGAATTTATTCGATAGTTTTATTTTGCCGATACCACTCATTATATAATACTTAAAGATTATTGTTTTCATTTCATATATATATATGCTTAGAAACGTCAATAATCGAATTAAAAAAGAATTTTGTATGGATACTTTTGAAAAATTATCAACTAAGGTTCTTCTTCCCGAATATTTAAAATCTTATTCTGTCATTCGAAATATTAATCATTTGAAATCAATATTACGAAAAAACAATGTTCAAGAGGAAAATATTGATGGTATTATTAATGAATATATTTATAAATTAATTCCTCCAGGAACAAAGGGTTGTATAAGAGGGAGAACTTTTAATTCGATTATAAAATTTCACATATTATCTATTCCATTATCTTCTAGACATTTTACTATTGAATTTGAAAAAAAACATAGTTTATATCTAACTAATGAAATTCCAGATTGGACTATATTTGAACATAAAACGGGAAAACTCATAGTTGGAATGAATCAATTAGACTTATGGTCTGGAGGACAACAAAAGAACAGAGGAAATAAATATATTTATCATGAAACTAATAATAAAAAAATAAAACTATTAAATGTTATATGTCATAAAACTTATTTCAAAACGCGTAATTCTGTATTTGATTTATTTTGCCATGGATTCAGAAATGATAGTTTATGTTATATAACTGGTCTTCAAAAGATTATATATGATTTTTTTAATGTATATTAGTGTGCCTTTGTGCCTTTTTCAAAAAAATGTACAGCCAAAAAATATTTATAATTGATTGCTTGGGACAATCAGTGGGTGCGCTCAAAAACCGAGAAAAACTCAGTCTTCACCAAAACAACCTTGTTGGCCATCTGCTGCCGCGTCTTGATATCAGCCAGTTGCTGCTTGAGTTGGGGGGTTGGTGGAACATCCATCTGTCCCAAAAACCCTGTTTTTAGGTGGAAAGGAAATTGTGGATCCACCAAGAAACTGCTCTCAATACCGGCTTCTATGGCTGACGCGATGTGATCCTGCGCGTCATCGCGGAATGACACCCATGAGCCGCAAAACCTCGCGACTGCCCTGAGAAAAGCAGCCTTTGAGCCGAACTCGGTGGTGGTCTCATACAGGCGCTTTCCGGTCTTCTTGCCGCGTTTTTGGCACAGCACTGCGAACTTGACCTGACCGGATTGCAATCTGGCTGTCAAACCGCGCACGGTGTGCTGGAGCAGAGTTTTGCTCGTGAAGCGGATGTAGGACAGACAACTAAATTCGCAAAAATCACAAGTTGATTTTATGGGAATCCCCGTCGATTTCCGTCTCGACAGTTTCTAGGTCTTTGTCTTGACCTCTATTTTT
>JGI10211J34971_10001772_pt1 | contig 17729 bp, 13 predicted proteins | sample Etolagsediment_FD_34971 | JGI IMG/M metagenome (IMG submission 34971) | reverse complement strand
ATGGCTAAGTTTAACTTAACAGTTGGTTCTAATAACTTAGTTGATGAATGGAAATTTAATAATGATTATACTTCTGAATCTGGTAACAATGATTTAACTGCTTCTGGATCTCCAAGTTTTAGTACAGATGTACCCTGGACAAGTGCTAATTCTACCGATTGGACAGGCTCTCAAGAAATTGCCTCAGACTCAAGCAAAGTATCTGGCTCATCTAACCTAACTGATTTTCCTGTTCTAATTAAAGATGATAACTTGAGTAGTACGGTTTATAGTGGAGTTGCACCTATAGAGATAAATAATAATTTTATAGATGATCCTAATTTAGTTTCTTATTATAGATTTAGTAATGGTTCTTTAACCACAGATAGTGCTGGTAGTTATACACTAACAAACAATAATTCAGTATCTAATACATCAAGTGGTAAGTTTGATTATGGAGCAGATTTTGGAAGCTCTAATACTAATAAATATCTTTCTAGCACCTCTGGTTTAGTTGATACATCAACATCTGGTGTCCATAGTTTTTCAGGTTGGGTTAATTTTTATAATAATACTAGTACACAAAATATTGTTCATTTTAAAGATGATTCAGAAAGAGAATTTGAATTACAGAATAATTCTGGGACATTAAGGATACAAGTTTATGATGGTTCTAATACAGAATTAGAAACAACTAGTTATAGTTTTACAACGTCAACGTGGACTCATGTTGCTTATACAGTTAATGGTAATAGTGTTGAGATTTTTGTTAATGGATCTAGTGTTTATACTGGTACTTTAACTACTGCAACTGGTAGTAGTGTTAGTGGTAATGGTTTTGCTATTGGAAGAAATTATAATGGTAGTGCTTCTTATATGGATGCTATAGTTGATGATTTTGCAGTTTTTGATCGTGTTTTAACAAGTCAAGAAGTTAGAGCTATTGCTCAGGGTGGGCATGATCTTCGCATAACCACCGACTCAGCAGGTACAACAGAAGTACCTTTTGAAATAGTTAGCTTAGATACTAGTGCAGAAGAATGTGAGATTTGGGCTAAAGTACCTACTCTAAGTTATAACAGTGCTACAAGTTTATTTATCTGGTATGGAAATGCTAGTGCTTTACCTTATGAAGCAGGTGATACTTATGGAAGTCAGAATGTGTGGAGTGATTATGAGGGTGTTTATCATTTAAGTGGTAATTTTAATGATTCTAGTCCTAATGGATATGATACTACTGCTACTGGTACTCCAGGTGATGCTACTGGAAAGATAGATGGTGGAAAATCGTTTGTTGCTGGAACTTCTTATGCTTCTATTGCAGATGCTTCTTGCCCTAATTTAGAAATATCTAGTAATTTAACTATTCAAGCCTGGGAAAAACCAACAAATACTGCTGGCAGTTGGGCTTCTGGTTATGCTTTAAGTAAAAGAAGTACTGGTGGCGGTTATTATTTAGCTCATAATTCTGGGACAACTCCTAGATTTTATTGTGAAGGATTAACTACAAACAATGTAGTTGAGTCAAGCACAACAGTATCAAATAATAATTGGTATCATTTTTGTGGTGTTTATGATGTAACTGCAACTAAACTAAGAATTTATATTGATGGCTCTGTTGATGAAGTTACAGCTAGTGGATCTATAGGGGATAGTAATAAAGATTTTTTTATAGGGTTAAATAGCAATAATACAGCAGAAGGTTTTGATGGTATTTTAGATGAAGTTAGAGTATTAAATGTGGTTAGAACAGGAGACTGGATATCCACAGAATACAACAACCAAGATAGCCCTAGTACGTTTTGGACGGTGGGTTCTCCATCCCCTTCTCTTTCTCCTTCCGCTAGCCCTTCTTTAAGCCCTAGTGCTAGTGAATCACTTAGTCCTTCTTCTAGCCAATCGCCTAGTAGTTCTATTTCTGCTAGCCCTTCCTCAAGTGAATCTAGCTCTATTTCTCTTTCTCCATCTAGCTCTATTTCTGCTAGCCCTTCACCTTCTAGCTCTATATCTTTATCGCCATCATCAAGTGAGAGTAGATCACCATCAGTTAGTGAATCAAGTTCTATATCACCTTCGCCAAGTAGTAGTGAGAGTAGATCTATATCCTTATCGCCTTCAAGCTCTATTTCTGCCTCTCCTTCACCATCTTCAAGTGAGAGTTTGTCTATATCTTTGTCACCTTCTTTATCACCAAGTAGCTCACAATCGCCAAGTAGTTCAATATCTTCTTCACCTAGTAACTCTCCATCATTAAGTGGTAGTCCTAGCCCATCGTCTAGTGAATCAGCCTCACAAAGTCCTAGCTCAAGTATTTCTCCATCGAGTAGTATTTCAGCTAGTCCTTCAGCTTCACAATCACCAAGTGCTAGTCCTAGTTCAAGCGAATCAGCTTCTACTTCTGCTAGTCCAAGTGCTACTCCAAGTGCTTCTCCTTCTAGTTCACAATCACCTAGTAGCTCTATAAGCCCTTCACCTAGTTCAAGTATTAGTGCTAGTCCTTCTAGTTCAATATCTGCTAGTGAAAGTCCTTCTCCAAGTGCTACAGAAAGTGCTAGTCCTTCTAGATCTATTTCAGCATCAGAAAGTGCTAGTCCTTCAGCTACTCCAAGTAGTTCACCATCGGCTTCACAATCACCAAGTAGCTCACCATCAAGCTCAGAAAGTGCTTCACAGTCACCTTCTAGCTCTCCATCAGCAAGTGAATCCCTCTCACCTTCCTCTAGTGAAAGTGCTAGTGAATCTTCTAGTCCTTCAGCATCACCATCACCAGCTATTTACGCTGATAAATACGAAGATGTTGGCAACACTTATAATGATAAATACGAAGATACTACTAACAGTGCTTATATAGACAAATACAAGAACTGGGATATATAAAGGCAATATGAACACATTTGAAATTAAATCATTTACAGGTCTAAGCGATTATGAAGATAAAGGTATAACCGGATCTTTTAAATTTGGAACTAACTTAGATGTAAGAAAAAGAGTAGATTCTTTAAGCTCTTTACAAGCTATGGTTGATGAGGGTTTAAATAGTAGTTCTTCGCCATCAGCCTCAGTTTCTCCTTCTTCTTCTACTTCACCTTCATCAAGCCCCAGTGCTACTGCTAGCCCTAGCTCTTCTGCTAGTCCTAGCTCTTCAGTATCATCTTCACCAAGTCCATCAACAGGAACTTCAGATAGCCCTTCCTCAAGTGAAAGTGCTTCAGCTAGCCCTAGTGCCTCTACTAGTCCTTCAAGTTCGACTAGTCCATCACCTAGCCCCTCGTCCGGTTTAAGTACAGTATTTGACGACCTTATACTGTTCTTTGTCGAAGCTAATGATGGTTATACATATGGCTTTGGTAACACCGGATCTGTTTATAGAAGAGATTCCGATGGATTCTGGGCGAGGGTATATAAAGATCCAGATGGAGGAATTGTCGGAGCTTCAGAGTGGTACTCTTCAACCGATACTTATCTATTCTTTGCTACAGGAACTTTAATAAAGAAAAAACCTTTGCCAGGATTAGATGATTGGAATGATGTTGAAACAGTCGGCAATTTAACTCAATCAGACTGGCACACAATGACTCAAGCAGGCGGTGCTTTAACTATTTGTAATAAAGAACTTATTGCTTATGTAGGTTATGACCAGTCATTTACCCCAGAGGCTACAGATCTTATTCCTGGAAACATTTCTAAAACTATTGTTGAAAGAGATGGTAGAGCAGTTATTGGAACTGTCAAAGCTTCACAACCAACTAGAGGCGTAAATGGTGCTATTGATACAGAAGTACCTTTAGCTCAAGTAGGAAGTGACGGAGAGATATTCTTTGCAGATATGCTAGATTCTCAGCCTGTTACTAAATTCCCTGGAGGCGGTAAAGTAAACCCAGGAGGAGTTACAAACACTATTAAATCAGTAGACTTTTTCCTCTGGGAAGAAGGAGCTTCTAGCTGGATTGATAAACAATCAGTCGGTAACTTAGCTTTATTTGGAGTTTATGGAGCTGATTCTGGTAAAAATGGAGTTTACTCTTACGGTAGAAAAGCTAAAAACAAACCATTCGTTCTAAATCTTGATTATGAAATGGATGTAGATGAAATTGGTGCAGTTATCAATATTAATGGAACTGTTCTAGCTTCTTATCAAGATGGTACAGACTTTGGGGTTAAAGCTACTAGCTCAACTACTAAAGCTACTGCAACTTATGAAGGCTTAGATTTTAAATCACCTCTAGAAAAACCAACAATGATAACTAACTGGAAAATGACAGAGTTATACTTTGATCCTTTGCCAGATGGAGCTTCTTTAGAGTTTTGGTATAGGGTAAATAAAGATGGAGATTTTGTTCAAGCTTATACTACAGATGGTACAGCAACCCACAGCATAGCAGATACTCAAAAAGCGGTCTTTTTGCTTGGAGTTGATGGAGATATATTCGAGCCTAAAGTAGTGTTAAATCCAGTCGGTAATAGTAGCCCAGAAGTACATAGAATAAGGACATTCTTTGAATAAATATGACAGATCAAGTTTATTACAACGAAACCATTGAAGAAACTTCTTTTCCGGAAGATGAATCGGTTATAGATTATGCTACTAGACAATCTACTTCTAATGATACTTATAGCAACGAAGAAACAGAGAGCCAAGCCTTCCCATATAGAAAAGTTGCTCATGAACTTATTTCTAGTTCTTTAAATACTAAATCTAAAAAGATTCTAGGAGAGTTTGAATTTACTCAATCAGGAGCTTTGCAAATTGGACAATATGAAAATGGAATATCTGGCGATGTAAAGATATCACCAGCCGGAATTGTTGCTAGAAATAGTGCCGGGACTACTACTTTTACTCTAGATGGTGAAACTGGTGATGCTACTTTTAAAGGTACTATCCAAACAGGAGCTATCGTCTCAGGAATTGTAGCAGTCGGTGATAATAACGTGGTTATTGATGGCGATGCTAAAAGAATTGTTGTTTATGATGATGATGGTATTCCTAGAATAATACTTGGATATCAAGCCGGGGGATTCTAAAATGGCAAACTATGGAATTAAAGTTGGTGATAATATCATTACAGATACAGACAAAGAGCTTAAATTTACAAGTAAATATCCCTCTTTGAAACTCTATAAGTGGGGTGATGCCCAGTTTACTACTAATGCTTCCTCTCAAGGTTCTGTAACTATCCCTCACGATCTAGACTATGCCCCTATGGTAGTAGTCTGGAGAAAAGTAACCGCTCAATATACTTTCTTATCAGCTACAACTTACTCAAATGCTTATATGTATGACGGTGCTTATAACAGCTATGCCCCAACTGATTTTAATATTTGTTCTCGAGTAGAAGCAAATGAAGATAACATTGTAATTAAAAACTTCCCGGCTATTGGTTCTCCTTTAGATGGTGGCAATCAACCAAACACAACCTATTATTTTAGGTATATGATTTTTGTAGATCAATCACAAGCTTTCGAAAATAAATCTAATATTTCTCTTACTGATGATTATGGTTTTAAAGTATCTAAAACTGGTAAAAATGTCTTAACCGCTAATGAGTATGATATGGCTTACTCAAGTAAATATAAAGCAGTGCAATACTATCCTAATCACTTAGTTTCATCTTCTTTAACCTTACCTATTATGTGGGCTAGTCAACATGATACAGAAGTAGAAGAAGCGACCTATGTTGATTTTAATCATAACTTGGGATATGTACCTTACTTCTTTGTTTATACCGACTTTGGAACTTCTAATTGGTATCAAATTCCTTATCTTAGGCTTTATGATGCCAGCTCAACTACACTTTCTGGTCAAGAAGAAGTTTCAGCCTGGGCTGATGATGAAAGAGTCCGGGTTTTATTCACTAGAAAAAGCTACTGGACGTCTTCTCAAGATGCTCATTCTTTTTCTGCAAAGACTATTAATATAAAATGTATTATGTTCGCTGAAGATTTAACAGCGACAGCAAGTTAATATGGCAAATGAAATTGTAAAATCTGTAACCCAAGCTTGTTATGAACATACATCTCTCGGATATTCTAGCAGTGGTCCTTGTGCGGTCGGTAATGGTATGTGGGTAAGTGGTAGCAGAGTTAAGGGTGGACTAAGATTTACTAGTATTGCAGTTAGTGGGTCAGTAAATTGGGCTGAAATTAAATATGTTTACGGTGGTTCTAATAATGAAAATAGCGGTGACTGGAAATTTTATGTATATGGAATTGATGAAGATAATACTGGTAGTTTTAGTTCTAATCCTTTTGGTAGAACTCATACAAGTAATAGGCTAGATATAAATCAAGGTGGTGGAGGTCCTCAATATCCAGGAAGCACTAGTTTTAATGTAACAAGTATCTTTAATGAAATAGTTACTAGGGGTGGTTGGTCTAGTGGCAACGCTATGGGATTTTTATTCGAGAATAATGGATCTAGTACTGATGTTTATGCCTCAGCTAGTACGTCTAGTTCTTATTTAGTTTATAGGCAATCAGCAGAGCCTAACTTTAAACCAACTCCAAAATCTGTTACAGCCCCTTCTTTACCAGACGCTTTAGATTATGGAATTAAAATATCTAAGCCTGGAATCAATGTTTTAGAGGCTACAGAAGAAGAACTGTTTTATACCTCGAGAAGAGATCAATTAAAAGTCTATATGGAAGGCGAAGTTGATATAACCGGAACTACTAAAACTATTGCTCATAACTTGGGATATAAGCCTTTTGTTATGATGTTTATTAAAGAAAATGGTTTATCCGTATGGAAAAAGTATCCTAGCTTTGGGACTACTGGCTTTTATGTAGATGGTACTAATCTATATATAGACGGTTTAGTTAGCGGAGATAAAATTTATTATTACATATTTATAGATCAATTAGTCTAGAAAGGACTTATGGAAGAAAAAGAAGCTAAAAAACAAATAGATAATATTTGTAAACAAAATAACCTGCACATTAAATATAAACTGGAATTTCCAGTCTATAGAATCTTGCCAGATGAAGTTAAATTGGCTTTAAATATTCTAGAAAAACATGGCATGGTTATTAAGTTTGAATTAGAAGAAAAGAAACAATAATGCTTGCCTTAAAATAGTTAAGGGATTTATTCTTAGGATATGAACACATTTGAAGATTTAATACTAGCGGTTCAGTCAGGACTAAACGTAAATGATAATTCGCCATTATATCCTCTAGCAACTGTTAAAAAGGCTATAAATAGAGCTTATATCAAGTCGGCTGGTCTTTTTAGATGGTCTGGTACTGAAGACGCTAAAAAAACCTCAACTCAAAAAGATTTAGAATATTATGATTATCCCCAAAACTGGAGAGATAACTCTATCTGGAGGGTTGAAGTCGATGGCAATCAATATGGTGAATCACCTGATGGCTCTCCTCTAAAGTTTAATGATTATCTTATTTGGAGAAATGATTCAGCTAATGCTAACTCTACCTCTAAAAAATGGGCTAATCAAAAACGTAGATACTTTGTTTATCCAGTACCAACTTCAGCCGGAAGCTATAATATTTCTGTTTGGGGTCAAAAGGTTGTTGATGAATTATCAGATAATACTGATGTAACAATCTTTTCTTATTCTCAACCAGAATGTAATGAAGCTATTGTTTTAGAGGCAGAAGCTATTCTAAAGAATAAAGGCGAAGAAGAAGATGCTGGAGAATTTAGATCATCTCAAGCTAAACAAATTCTTGTATTAGCATGGAATAATATCCAACAAGAACAGATGAAGTATGAAAAAGATCAACCTTTCTTTGAAGTGCCAGACTTTTTTTCTGGTAAATCAACTAAGGATAGTATTATTGGTAATTTTTAGAATATGAAACTAATTAATATAAGCACACCAAAATATCCGAACACATTTACGAAAGTAGATGATGATATATTTAATTTATTAAATCAGTGGAAGTGGCACAAAATGAGTAATGGTTATTGTGCTAGGGCTATAAGTAAAAATGGAAAAATTAAGTTTATTCTAATGCATAGATATATAACAAAAGCAACAAAAGGATTAGAAGTCGATCATATAAACAGAAATAAGCTAGATAATCAAAAATCTAATTTAAGGCTGGTTAGTTCAGCAGAAAATAAAGTAGCTATTCCTATGTTAAAAACAAATACATCTGGATTAAAAGGTGTAACTTGGGATAAGAGAGCTAAAAAGTGGAAAGCTCAAATATCTTTTAACAATAAAAATAGGTTTATTGGAAACTTTGATATTAAGATAGAAGCCGGTATTGCTTACAATAAAGTTGCTAGACAACTTTTTGGTGAAATAGCTCAAATAAATAGGATCGGAATTTAATATGTCAACTTATAGCCAATCTCAACTAGGATTACAAACTCCAGAAGGAGGATTCCAAAAAGGCGGATGGTATGAAGGTCGCCAATATTGGAACGGTACTTTTTCTGATCCAGGTGTTATTCACCCAATGAGTAACCAACAAGGAGCAGGACAGCTTGTTTCTCCAGAAATTAACTTGCAATCAGATCAAGCTCAAGGGTTAAACCCAGGTGATATTGAAAAATATCTAGCACAACAAAGACAACAACCAGTCGCTACTCAAGCTAATGCTGGGTATATGCCTGGTGGTTCTGGAGCTACTATGAGTACTGGTATGACTGGAGCTGGTTTTGATATGGGTGCTATGCAAGGAATGCAAACCCAAGCGACACTTAATCTTCCTGAAATTCAACAAAATCTAATGGCTGAATCAGGTATTTCTGATAGGGAAGCTACTTTAGTTGACCTAGAGGGTAAATACTTAGAAGCTAAAGGAGAGATTAGCGATAATCCTTTTCTATCAGCTTCACAATTAGATCAAAGATTACAAAGGTTACAAAGAAAATATGATGAAGAAACTGCCCCTATTAGAAGCGAAATTGCTATGAAAAAAGCTGATATTGAAACTCAGCTTAATTTACAAATGAAACAGTTCGATATAGATACTCAGGCTCAACAAAATGCTTTAAACTACTTTAATACTTTATTAGATGCTGGAGCTTTAAGCGGTGCTTCAGGTGAAACTATCGCTCAAATTACTAGAGCTACTGGTATTCCAAGTGAATTGCTTATGAATGCAGTTAAATCTTCTAAAGATACTCAGCTTATCCAAACTACAGCAGATAGCGGTGAAGTTACTGCTACTTTAATTGATAAACAAACAGGTACTATTCTTAATCAACAAAGCTTAGGAATGGTTGGGAATGCTCAAAACATATCTTCCTCAGCTTCTAAAACAAATGTTGTCTCAGAAGTTGGTGGCTTTTTAGCAAGCAATACTAATAGTTACGGTCATGTACCCGGTGATGTTTATTTAACTGCAAGAAACGCTTTTGTAGCAGAAGGAGGAGGATCTGGAGAGGATTTCGATTCAAGATATTCTATCTATAGAGATCCATATAACCTAGATCAATATCAAGTTTTACAGACATAATAGAGGAGAAAAAATGGCAATCGACTTTTCTAAATACCAAGTCGGAGGAACACAACAGCCAACTACTCCTCAAGGAGGTGTTTCTGGTAGTGGCACGATAGATTTTTCAAGATATAAAGTTAGTAATTACACTCCAACTCAATCTCAACAAGCAGTTACAGTTTATGACGAGCCTAAAGAAAAAAAGGGTTTAATCGCTAAAGCTCAAGATTTCTTTCAGGGTGTCGGATATAGACAACAGCAAGGAACTGGAATTGTTAAAAAGGTTAGTGATTGGGCAGTTGGGAGCGATCAAGAAGTTATCCAGAAACAAAAAGAAGATCTATTAGAAAAAGTTGTTAGTAAAAAAGAACGAGGTAAAAACATTAAAGAAGAGCAAGATCAATTAAAAATGATTGCTAAGATAGAAGATCCAGATGTTGACGAGGCTACTAAAAAACAACTTAAACAATATATTAGATTATCTAGATTTGGACAAAGTCTTCTGTCAGCCGGTGGTAAATTTTTAACTGGTTTATTGGGTAAAACTCAACAAATTGAAGATAGAATAGTTTATAGAGAAGCAGAAAAATATTCTAGGTTATATGAACAAAATAAAGATACTCCAATAGGAGATTATCTTGAAGGTAGAAAAAACTATTACGTAGATATTAAGTCTGGTAAAGACAAAACAATGAGTAAGAGTCTTATAGATAAGATAAATAAATGGGTTGATGATGTAGATGTTGCATACCCAACTAACGCTGAAAAGTTGGTTAATGCGGGTGGATCTATGGCATTTTTTGCGGTTGCTTCTTTAGCAACTGGAGGCAGTGCTGATATACCTGTTCTTATGGAAGCTTTAGGTGAAGCTGGATCTGTTTATACCGAGTTAAGAGATCAAGGAAAAGATATTAAAGAGTCTGGAAATAAATCTAATGCGGTTTTAGTTGGTAACATTATTGTTAGTGGGCTTTTAAACGTATTTGATGACATTGGAGCTGATAAAACTATTTTAGCTATTGCTAAAGGAATGGGAACTGAGTTTTCTCAAGAAGGATCACAACAAATTATGTCTAACCTTGCTACTGGAAGACCAGTAACAGAAGGAGTTTTAGAATCAGCAATTATTGGCGGTATCTTAGGCGGTGGCACAGTCTTAGTTTTCCCAGATATCCAAACCAATGGAGTACCAACTGATCCAGACTATTTTATAGACGAATTAATTTCTACAGATTTTGCTAAAACAAAAGAAGGTCAAAAGCTTATTAAAATTGCTTTAGAAGCTAAAGAACAAGGAAAATCTTTACTTGTAAACATGGAAGACGGTAAAACTTCTATTAGTATTGGTAAAACACAAGCTCAACCAACTGAAGTAACTGATGTAGCGGTTGATGAAAAAGCAACTCAAGAAGAAATTCAAGATCCAATATTTGAAAATGAATTAGATAAAAAGGATTATGATACATATTTAAAAGAAAAATTAAATCAAGCAAAGTCAACTCTTAAAGAAGGTGAAGTAACTGTTATTCATTCTGGAAAAGGAAATTATGTTGACACAATTACAGAAGTTGCAGTAAATAGGGGAGTTGGAGAAAAAACAAAAGTTTTTAATGTTAAAGAAGAATTAGTTAAAACAACTAAAGATAAAGCAAGGGATGAAAGAGGTGAAAGGCTTGTTAGCGAAAAGGTTATAGAAAGCATAACTGAAATAAAGCCGGAAACAGAGGCTTTAGAGCCTACTCTTGAGGAAAAAACTACTGAAATTTCTACAGATTTAGTAGAATCAGGACTTCCAAAGGAATTTCAATCAAAAATAAACAGAAATACTGAGAAAATTAAGCAGTTAGAAGAAGCTATTAAACGAGGCGATAAGTTACCAGCTATTCCAGTTTATAAAGAAAACGGAAAATACTACACAAACAAAGACGGTGATAATCGCTTAATTGCTTATCAAAACTTAGGCATTAAAAATATACCAGTAAGAATAGAACAGAAGACTACTTTAACAGGAACTCAAAAACAAAAAGTTGAAAGAGCTAAAGCCAAAGATGCTAAGGAAAAAGAAGTTAGCAAAGCAGAAAAAACTAAAAAAGAATTATCAGAATATTACAAGTCTCAAGATCAAGAAGCTATAGGTCAGGCATGGTATGAAGTTATGTCTGAATTAGATATAGCTGAAGCTGGTCAAAGATTGTTTAATGAAGACGGAGAATTTACCGGAGCTATAAGCTCTACTTTTCCAGATTGGATTCCAGAAGACCTTAGAATTAAAAAGTTGTTTGATAGTGTAATGAAAGGCTTAGAAGATCCAACTAATATAGATTTTCCTCCAAACTCTCAACCAAGAAAACAAGCATTATTTGAAGAAATATTATCAGAAATTGATTATCGTGCCGGAACTGATAGCTCTGGTATTATAGAAAGGATTAAAAATGTCCAAAAAGAAGAAATCGAAGCTAAAGAAGCTCTTGATCGAAGCACTGAAAGAAGCAAAAGACAAGAAAAAATAGAAAAATATCTTGATAAAAGAAAAACTGTTAAGTTTAGAGAAGATGATTACTTTTTAAGAGAAGGACAACCACCAATAGGACAAAGTTTTAATTCTGAGCTAGTGGCTAGAGAAAGGTTTGATATACCAAACCTAGAAAAACTTTCATTTGGTGGGTCTGATCGAGATGTATTTGATCTTGGGAATGGCACAGTTTTAAAGATAGCAAAAACAGCTAGAGGATTAGCTCAAAATATGAGTGAGGGAGAGCCATACGCCCCAGTTCCAAAATCTTTTGAATCTGGAAAAAATTACGTTGTTGTTGAAAAAGTTGGCAAACCAGATAAAACAACAAAACAATTAGTAAAAGATTTAAATGAAGCCAAAGACTTTAATAGTCGTACTCCAGCAATAGATATGATTAACGATGTCTCTAATAAATACATTGAATCTGGAAATGAAAATTTAGAAGAAATTGGTTATTTATTACAAGACTTAAATAACTACTCTGTAATGATTAACGATTTAACTTCTATAAGAAATTGGGGAACTGATTCTGATGGTATGCCATCTTTATTAGATGCTGGTAGTCTAAACACTAATGTTTTAGATGAATATAAAGGAGTTAAAAACTTAAATGATCCAGATTTCAGAGAAGTATATAACAAAAGTAGGGAAGCTAAGAAAAAGTTTGAGGATGTTGATAAATATACCAAATATAGGCTTAAAGACGATCTAGCTGAAGCTGGATATAAAATTACAGATAAACAAGAGCAACAAATTATAGACTTAAACAAGCGAATTTTTGGAGACGAAAATATAAAAATCACTGCTCAAATTATGGCTAACAATAAAGCACTTGGTGCTTATAGCCAAAAGATGATAGAGGTTTTAGGCAAGCAAGCTAAACCAAAAGATACTTTTTTCCATGAGGCGGTACATAAATATATTGACATTTTTACTACTAGAGAAGAACAAATTTCCATCTTTGAAGAAGGAATGGAAAAATATAAAACAGACGATGTGGCTATGGTAGAAGAAAAAATAGCCGAAGACTTTATTAAATACGCTAATGATGCTACTTCTATTAAAGGTGCTATTGCTAGATTCTTTGAAAAGATTTTTGCTAGAATTAAAGCCTTTAATAAAAATGCTAGTAAAATTGAAAAACTTTATGAAGAAATTCTTTCACCTGCAAAAGTAAAAAAGACTAAAGCTAAAACTGTAGCTGGAGAAATTAAAGCCTCTAAAGTAGCAGTAAGCATAGAACAAAAACTAGGAGAAAAACTTGATAATATAGCTGGATATAAAACAACAACAGTTAAATACCAGAAAAAAATAGTTTCAGATTTAATCGCTAAAGATATGGATAAAGTTAGAGATATTATATCTGGAAAACAACCAATGCCAGATGGAATGGACACTGGTATATTTATTTTAGGAGTTGAACAATATGTTGAAAAAACCGGAGAAACAGATTTATTAAGATCTTTAGCAACTTCATCGCTAGCTTCTGAAGGATCTATACATGGTCGAAGTTTAAGAATGTTAGCTGAAAGAGATAAAAGCTCTGTTCTAGCTAAAGTCCAAAGTTTAGCAGATGAAAGAGCTAAAATATTCGAAAAAACTCATAGGGGTACTACTACAGAAAAAGCTATTAAAAAAGAAGTTAAAAAGATTAAAGAATCTACTAAAAAAGTTAGTAAGTATGATTGGAATACATTTATAAACTCTATAGAGTGTTAGGAAAAATATGGCATGGTGTTTAATTAAATCAGAAGCAGATAAATTTAGAAAAGCCCTTAAAGATGGGACTATTGATCCTATTAAATTATCTGATATGACTAGCGAACAGAGAAACGAGTTTTTCCAAAAGTTTACTAATAAAGAAAACGCAACCAGGATAAACTCTTTATTTGAAACAAAACTCCTACTTAAAAATAAGCAAAGAGGGTTCATAAGTTGGGCAAAGAGAATTACTAACATCACCCCGGCTACAAAATATGATCTTATTTCGAGAATTGAAAGAATGGATAAAGTTCTAAGTACTGCCCAAGAAGAACAGTTTCTAAGAGATCTAGCTTCTACCAGGCTTAAAGTTGGAGTAACTCAAGAAGAAGCCAAACAAATAAACGATCTAGCTAAAAAAGCCTCTGAATCTAAAGCTAAGGCTAATGAAGAAGGTATTTTTCCATCAGAAAAAGAAAGAATGCAATATGGCATGGATGCGGTAAACCTTGAGAATTATGTAAACGAATTAAAGTTAGATGCTAAAAAAATCAATTTTAAAGAAGAGCCTCTAGAGTTTATTAAAAAGAAAGTCGTTCAAGATTTACCAGGTACTATGAAATCTTTGGTTGCCTCTCTTGATAACTCTTTCTTTGGTAGACAAGGTATTAAAACATTATTGGATTATAAAACCTCTGGAATATGGGTTAAAAACTTCTTAAAATCTTGGAAAGATATCGGTAAAGAACTTAAAGGTAAAGATGCTATGGATCTTGTTAAAGCTGATATTTATTCTCGACCTAACTCAATCAATAGAAAATATGATATTGGTAACTACGGTCTTAATGTATTAAATGAAGAAGCTTTCCCTACTTCTATACCAGAAAAGATTCCTGGGTTTGGTAGACTATTTACAGCTTCAGAATCAGCTTATTCTGGTGGTGCATTACGCATGAGGGCTGATCTAGCAGATAGAATTATTCAAATAGCCGAAGAAAATGGAGTAAATACCCTAAATAAAGACGAAGCTATTGGCTTAGGTAGATTGGTTAGCTCTATGACTGGCAGAGGCAGTCTAGGCAAATTTGAGGGTGTTTCTAAAGAATTAAACCTGCTTTTATTCTCCGCTAAGTTTGCTAAATCTAATTTTGATACTTTAACCGCTCACTTAACTGATCCTAAAGTTAGAAAAAATCCAGTCGCTAGAAAAGAAGCAGTTAAAAGCTTAACTAGAATAATTTCATCTCTTGCATTTGTTTTAACTATGGCTAAGTTCTTAGATCCTGATTCAGTTGATGAAGATCCTCGATCTACTAACTTTGGTAAGATTAAAATCTTTGGTAAATGGACTGATATCACAGGTGGAATGAACGCCTTAGTAAGAATGGCTTCTAGAATTATCCCTACATATCACAATGGAGAGTGGGGACAGTGGAAGAAAAGTTCTACTGGCACATGGACTAATTTAAGAGAAGGTGGCTATGGAGCTGATGACGCTTGGGATTTACTAATGGATGGTCTATTTAATAACAAACTATCTCCAATAGCTCAACTATTTAAGAGTGCAGTAACAGGCGAATTCTTTGGTGGAGAAAAATTTTCGCCAGCTAAAGCTCTATATCAAGGCACAGTGCCTCTTTCCATTCAATCTTTTGAAGAATTTATGACTGATCCTACAGCAGAGTTTGTTTTAGGCACTATGCTATTAGAAGGACTTGGATTTTCTGTTAGCTCTTATCCAGAATCAAATGAAAAATCAGGAGCTATTCCTCTTGATACTAAAATAGACAATGAAAGCTTTTTAAATGTTGTTATGCTTTACGCTAAAGCCTTTGGCACTGATCCAGAAACAGCTTTTAACAGAATATTTACCGGTCAAAGAATTGTCAAAATTAGTAACGATGCAATCGTTGTTGAAAGAATGCCTATTAGCGAATCTCAAAGCATAAAAGAAAAAGCTAATGCTAAAAACAAAGAAATGAAATTAGATCATACTATCCCTCTTGGATTGGGTGGATCTAATGACAGAGATAACTTAAAAATTGTTACTACTAAAGAACATTCTAGCTATACTCCAGTCGAAAATGTTCTTATTAAAGCTCTTAAAGCTAAGAAGCTTAGTAAAAAAGAAGCTCAACAACTAATTGTAGATTTTAAAAATGGTAAGATTTCAAGGAAAAAAATAGAAGAGATGTATAAATAACTTGACTTAAAATAGTCATAAGCTAGATAATTAAATTCATGCCATCAAAAAAAAATCAGTCTACCAAATACGCAAGAGTTACACATGACAAGGGCAAAAAGATTCTTGAGATTGACTTTGTCAAAGCCCTCGGGATATTTATCACTGCGATTATCGGTACAGCAATTAGTACTGCGTTTGGGATGTTGCGTGTTCTTAACAGCGATCATTTTATTACTGCTTCCAATACTGCTAGGGTCGAGGCTCTGGAAAATAATAGTGTCAGCCTTTCTGAATACGAAGTAACCATTGGTTTTATAAAAGAGTCACTAATACGCATTGAAAATAGACTAGATAGTACTAAATAATACTTAAATATGAACTATCCTGTAAGAAAAGTTTACTTAACTCAAGGTTGGGGAGAAAATCCTGACATTTATTCTAGGTTTGGTTTAAAGGGTCATAACGGTATTGATCTTAGGGTATTTGATAACAATGGTAATAGAGCTATTTCTGGCGATCTTATAGCCCCCCACGATGGAAAAATCATTGAAGCCTCATTAGATTCTGATGGGTATGGTTGGTATTACAAAATAGAGAATGATGTAGAGGGTTCTATCTTAGGACACAACAAACAACTTCTTTTTAAAGTTGGCGATACTGTAGAAGAAGGTCAACTAATTGCTTATACAGATAATACTGGCTGGTCAACTGGAGCACACGTCCATTGGGGATATTACAGAAAACCAAGAGATAGGGGGAATGGTTATAGCGGTACTTGCGACCCAAAACCATTTATAAACCCCAAAGTACCAAGTACACAGGAGGATATGACAGAAAATACAGCATTAGACGCTTGCTTAAAGCAACACACTGAATTAGTAGATCAGTGCAATAAAAAAGATGAGGAAATTAAACAGTTAAAAGCTGATTTAGATAAAGAGGTGCAAAACCATAAAAAATCTGTTCTAAAATATGATGAAAAAATAGATAGTTTAAACGAAACTATTGAATCCAATCAGCAAAAATGCAAAGAAATGATGGCTGATTATGAACAGCAAATTGATAAGCTAACAGAGGACGCTAGTAAAGAATTACTTGAACAATTAAATTCCTCAAAAGAGAAGCTAGCAAATTGCCATGTTGAAAAAGAACAAGTTTTGCTTGAAAAATCAGCTTTAAGTAACTCTTACAAAGACTTGTTAAGTCAATTAAAACAACACAACATACTAGTTAGCACTGATTCTAATGGACTGCTAATAATTAAGAAAGTTAGTAAAAACATCTTTCAAAAACTATGGGAACTATTTATAAATAACTAAAGGAGAATATGAATAAAGAAGATCTAAACAAAATCTTAAAAGGGGCTTTAATTGCTCTTTCTGGAGCATTATTAACCTACCTTGCTGAAATCCCTGAAATGGTTGATTTTGGCGATTACCAAGCCATCATCGTAGCTGTTTTCTCAGTATTAGTAAACGTGGGCAGAAAGTTTATTAACTCTAAGAGAAAATAGGCATTTTATACTCAACCCCCGATTAGTCGACTAAACAACAGCCTTAGATACGCCTTGTTTACTGATTAGTTAGGGGTTTTCTTTGTATTTACAGAATGAGTTTTTAGTAGTTAAATAAATATCCAATGATAAACTCATTGGAATCCCCCCAAAAACACGAAATTAATCTATCTCTGCCTCTCTCAACACTAGGTTTACTAGCTATCTCGCTATGTGCTTTTAGTAGAAAATCACGTCAAGCTATACTTAGACGAGATGGGGGGCGTTGCGTAATTTGCGGAGCTAGAGATCATCTTGAGGCTGCTCACATTAATCATAACAAGAAAAACCCCAACTACGACAACCCAAGTAATGGAAGAACACTTTGCACTAAAGGGCATTTAAAAGATCATATAAGGCGTGAGGGTAGAAATGGACTTAGT